>OGTK01000348.1_pt1 | contig 10918 bp, 9 predicted proteins | sample 1574561 | NCBI WGS metagenome assembly OGTK01 (sample SAMN03295812, study PRJEB24534) | human gut metagenome | isolation source: fecal sample 2 from infant 2 | host: Homo sapiens | place: USA: Pittsburgh, PA | collected 2014-07 | reverse complement strand
GCTTATAAATTTTAAAAATAAAAAATTTTCATTACTAATCTTTAATATATTTTATCAAAGGCCAAAGACAAATAAAAGGACATGAAAAAAGAGTTTTGACAAAGCAAAACTCCAAGCAAAATATTTTATTTAATTTAAAGATTTATAAACTCTTTTTCAACTAAGTTAGCTAATCTTTCCACAGCTTCTTCTTCATCTACGCCGTCAGCTTCAATGATGATCTCTTCGCCTGTGAAGGCACCAAGAGACATAATCCCAATAATGGACTTGCCATTTACCTTGTCACTATGAGCTTCAAGATTTATTTCAGAAGCAAACTTGTTAGCCTCTCTTACAAACAGTGCAGCTGCCCTAGCGTGGAGCCCGTCACTATTATTAAGTACAACTTTTTTACTTATCATTTTATACACCCCTCAACTTGTTCGCAATTCTCCTAAGTTTTTTAAATCTATAATTAACAGTGGACTTTGAAAGCTTTGGCTCAAGAGAGTTCGCAATGTCGTTTAAACTCATAGACCTGTTCTCAAGTCTTATCTTGGCTATGGCTTTCAAATCCTCATCTAAATTTTCTATCCCAATTTCCCTCTCGATAAGCTTTATATCTTCTACCTGGTCGTAAGATGACTTAACCGTTTTATTTAAGTTAGCCGTCTCACAATTTACAATCCTATTTACATTGTTTCTCATTTCCTTTATAACTCTTACGTTTTCGTAATTCAAAACAGAGTTATAGGCACCTATGAGAGATAGGAAGTCGGAAATTTGTTCTGAGTCCTTAATGTAAATTATGTATTTTTCCTTCCTCATAATTACCTTTGACTTGAGTCCAAATTCATTAATTGTATCTCTTAAAAAGTATGCGTTGGATTCGTTTTCAGAAACAAATTCCAAATGATATCCTTTTTTTGGATCTGTAATGGATCCTGAACCCATAAAGGCACCACGGATGTAGGCCTTTTTCTCATTACTTGTTTTTATGAGATCAGTGGGAGCATAATTTATCATAAATACGCTTGCACCCTTAATATATTTTAACTCATCAAGAAGTAACCTGCAAGACTCATCTTGCGATATATAGATAATAAATACATTTTTTTTAAGTTGAGTGGACCTAACATTTTTAACTTCAACGTCAAAACCAAAGGACCTTCTTAAAAATGTAAAAATTCTCCTTGCCACAGGAGCATTTTCTGTAATGTATTCCATAGAAATTTTATTATTTTTGAAATTTAAAATCCCACACATGGGAGTTATGCCTGCAAGTTCAGATAAAATTATTTTGTAGTCTTCAACTTTTATCTTAGCCACTTCATCCTTAATCTCTGATGAAAAACTCATTACATCACCCCTTTATCCATATTTCTCTTATTATATCAGAAATTTAATTTAATTGTTTCTAAATTTACATTTTCAAAGCATTATTAAATTAAAGTAAAGCTTGGGTTAAAATAAAAAATAAAAGGCCTGTGACCTAAGAGAGAACTTTAATCCTCTTCTCTTTACTCACAGGCTTTAATTTAAATCTTATTTTGTTTCTTTCTTGTTTTCAGCCTTTGCATTTTCTTTTCCTGCATTAGCTTTTGCATTTTTCTTTCCTGCTTCAGCCTTTGCATTAGTTTCCTTAGCTTGGCCTTCTTTTTCTACCTTGCCAAAGTTTTTGTATTCTTCTGGAAGTTGAACTTCTTTAGAAGTGTTAACATAGATTTTTATTTTAGCATCTTTTTTAACTTTGTCAATGTATTCTTTGAATTTTTCTTGTTGTAGTTGTGCCTTGATTTGGTCCTTAACTGCATCAAATTCTAAAGGCTTTTTATCTTCAAGTTTGATGATGTGGTAACCAAATTGTGTAGTGATAGGTTCAGAAATGTCTCCAACCTTCATCTTAGCAATTTCCTTGTCAAAGGCTTCAACCATTTGTCCACTTGTGAATTCGCCAAGTGATCCACCGTTTTGTGCACTTCCTGTGTCCTTAGAGTTTTCCTTTGCAAGCTTAGCAAAGTCTTCTCCCTTTAAGATTTTCTTTCTTAGGACGTTAGCTTCCTTTAAGTCATCAACTAGGATGTGAGAAGCCTTAGCCTTGTAGTAAGAATCCTTGTTGTCTTCGTATTGTTTTTTAACTTCTTCTTCAGTTGGTTCAAGTTCTTTTAATTTTTCTTGAGTATATTTGCCAACTAACATTTGATTTTTCATGTTTTCAGCAACATATTCCTTTGGAAGTCCATTTTCTTTTAGGAACTTGTTGAAAGCTTCTTCTCCACCAAGTTGTGCCTTGATTTCGTCAAGCTTTTTATTTACTTCTTCATCAGAAACTGTGATTTTTGATTTTTCTGCATCTTGTTTAAGAGCTTCAGTTGTTGTTAAGTCAGTGATTGCTTGTTCTCTTAAAAGTTCGTCAGTAGACTTTTTACCATCTTCCTTGTTCTTAAGAACATCTTCTCCATACATTGAAGTAAGTTGATTTACCCTTGCTGCATAAGACTTATAAAAATCTGCCATTGGGATTTCAACTCCACCAACCTTAGCTGCTGCATCTTTATTTGCACCGCTACAAGCTACAAGTGAACCTGCTAGTGCAATTGTCACTGCTATCTTACCAAATTTTTTTAAAAACATAATTCTCTCCTTATTCTATTTAATTATTATCATTTAGTGTTTCTATTATACACTACTTTTTAGAAGTTTTTGTGTCCTTTTTGTGTAAATACAAAATTGTAACTAGTTTTTTAAGCTTATCGAGAGGATACTTGAGCTTAGTCAATACAATTTCATTAACATTGCCCATAGAGTAGGAAACATTTTCGAACTCGTTGTTTATTTCCATTATGGCAGGAAGCTCAACCTCACCTTCTACTCTTACCCTATATTCTCCTCTTCTCTCAACAATAGATGAAACTTTTGCCTTTTGGGCCTTGTTCTTTAAGAGGGCAATGTCCATTAGGTTTGAAACTTCATCAGGGAAGTCTGAGAACCTGTCGATTAATTCATCAACAAGGTCTGAGTACTCTTCTTCAGTTGATAAAACAGAAATCTTTTTATAAATCTCAAGCCTTGTCCTGTCATCAGCAATATATTCTTTTGGTATAAAGGAATCCAGCTTGAGATCAATTGTAGTTTCAATTTCTTCTTCAACATCAAGACCCTTTAACTTCATGACAGCATCCTTTAGATACTTCATGTAGAGGTCGTAACCAATTTTTTCTATGTGACCTGACTGTCTTGACCCTAGTATGGATCCAGACCCTCTTATCTCGAGGTCTCTTTCTGCAATCTTGTGACCTGACCCAAACTCAGTGAACTCTTTTATAGCTTGGAGTCTCTTTTGTGCCACTTCAGAGATTGATGTGGACCTGTCGTAGGTGAAGTAGGCGTAGGCAATTCTCGATGACCTGCCTATCCTTCCACGAAGTTGATAAAGTTGTGAAAGTCCCAACCTATTGGAGTCTGTTATTATCATTGTGTTTGCATTGGGAACGTCCATACCCGTTTCTATTATAGTTGAGCAAACTAATACGTCAACATTACCCTCTATGAAGTCAATCATTGTATCTTCAAGGGCCTTCTCAGTCATCTGACCATTTGCCATAGAGAAGGTCGCCTCTGGCACAAGCTTCCTAAGTTCCAAAAGTTTATTTTCCATATTTGAAACCTTGTTGTAGAGGAAGTAAACTTGTCCTCCCCTTTCAATTTCCTTTAGGATGGCCTCACGAACCATGAGGTTGTTATACTCTAGGACGTAAGTTTCCACTGGAAATCTCTCTTCAGGTGGCTCTTCAATAACAGACATGTCCCTTATTCCAATCATAGACATCTGAAGAGTCCTTGGAATTGGTGTGGCTGTTAGAGTTAAGGTGTCTACATTTTCCTTTAGCATCCTCAACTTTTCCTTGTGACGAACTCCAAATCTTTGCTCTTCGTCAATAATTAAAAGTCCCAAGTCCTTGAACTTCACGTCCTTGGAAAGGAGCCTGTGAGTTCCCACTATTATATCAATGTTGCCATCCTTCAGACCTTCAAGGTCCATCTTCTGATCCTTCTTGGACCTAAACCTTGATAGAAGTCCAACTCCCACAGGGAAGTTTTTAAACCTCTCCTTAATTGTGTTGTAGTGTTGCTGAGCTAATATAGTTGTTGGCACAAGAATTGCAACTTGCTTTCCGTCAAGTATTGCTTTAAAGGCTGCACGAAGGGCAACCTCTGTCTTTCCATAACCAACGTCGGCGCAGAGAAGTCTATCCATTGGAGATGCCTTCTCCATGTCTTCTTTTATCTCTTCAGCAGACTTCAACTGGCCAGGAGTTTCTTCATAGATGAAGGCATCCTCAAACTCCCTTTGATATTGGGAGTCCTCACTAAAGGCAAAGCCTTTGGTATTCTCACGAGTTGCGTAGAGTTTTATTAAGTCCTCAGCCATGTCGTCAATGGACTGTCTTGCACGAGCCTTTTTCTTTTTCCAGTCAAGAGAGTTTAACTTGTTGACCTTTGGCGGCCTCTTGCCCTCTTGTACGTACTTGTAAATGGAATCAAGAGCTTCTATTGGAAGGAAGAGTTTGTCCTCTCCACCGTACTCAATAAGAATGTAGTCCTTTTGTATGCCTGAGACTTCAAGTCTTCTTGTCCCAACATATTTACCAACACCATGGGCCTCGTGAACTACGTAGTCACCAATTTGTAAATCTTCAAAGTTTAGTGCCTTCTTCTTAGCTGGTTTTTTCTTTTTATTCTTTGAGAAGGACCCATAAATTTCTGAATAATTAATAAAAACTGTCTTTGAATCTGAAAATTCTATTCCTTCATTTAAGGCACCAGTAGTGACAACAAGCTTGGAAGTGATTTTTTCATTCTTTGTATTTTTTGCCAAGTGTGGTGAGTAGCCCAAGTCCACAAGGTGATCAAAAAGACGCTTGGCTCTTTTTTCTGTTGCCCCAAGGAGGATGACTTGGAAATTATTTTTTCCATAATAGTCTAGGTCTTCCTTGAAAAGTTTTATCTTTGACATGTAGTTTGTCACGCTCTTGACCTTGATGTTCACAATGTCCTTTGGCTTAAACATCTTTGGTGGCTTCAATAGGGCGTTAAAAGTTATTAAAGTTTTTTCATTTAACTTGTCGACTATGTCCTTATAGTTGTAAAAAGTTTTTTCGTGAGACTTTGTGACTTCACCATTCTCTATTAAGATTGCAAACTTTTCTCCATTTGCAAGATCAAGTTCTTCTTCTCTTTCAAGAATCCTGGAAGGCTCTTCAATTAAAAATATAAAATCATCCAAGTAATCTAAGAAGGATCCCACTTCTTCTTGGTCTACATAAGGAAGGATTAGGTCCTTGTTGATAATAGTCTCTTGGTTTTCTAACCTGTCAACGTATCTCAAAAACTTTTCATTGAGTCTATCTTTTTCTTTCCCCTGGAGCTTGGTCTTGGAAAGGTCTTTTTTAATTCTCTCAGCAACTTGATCTCTTTCGTCTGCTTTTATAATCAAGTCTTCTATGGGATAGATTGTGATTTTTTCTAGCTTTTCAATGGACCTTTGGTTTTCAATTTCAAAGGACCTAATGGAATCAACTTCGTCATCAAAAAGTTCTATCCTGTAGTTGGCATCTTGAGTCCCAATATCAATGATGGAACCCCTAAGAGAAAATTGACCTAGACCCTCAACGCTTGGAAATCTTTCGTAACCCATTTCCACAAGCTTCTTGGGTAGGACGTCAAGATTCAAAACTTGCCCAACTTCTATAGGAATCTTATAAGATGCAAAAATTTCTGGTCTTGATATCTTTGCAGTCAAGGCGTTTAAGGTTGTGACAACCATCTTGGCCCTGCCACTTGAAATCTCTGCCATGGCTTCTAGCCTCTTCTTTGTGTTCTCCTTGGACTTTGAATCCCTGTCGTAGAAAAAGACGTCCTTTTCTGGATAATAGACACAGGTCTCATCTGAGATGGACTCAATATCCTCGTAGGCCTTTCTTGCCCTCACCCTATCTTGTGAGATAAGGCAGACTTTTTTGCCATCAGCTGCAAAAGTGGGTGCAAAAAGAGAGAGCACTGCCTCCTCTGAACCAAAGACTGCAGTGTTCTTTGAAATTTTTATTGAATTATCTAATTCCTTAAAAGCTTCTAGATTCTTTACACTATTGATTAAAAAATTCAATTTTCACCTCAATAAATGTTGTTGTTATAAGAATTCATGGACTTGTCGATACCTGAGTCCACTGCATCAATTACTGCATCGGCACAGGCATCAATGGCATCGGCAATATGCTTTCTATCTTTTGATGGAAAATTGGACAGAACAAAACTTGCCAAATCTTCATTGGGGTGTTTCTTCCCAACACCAATTTTAAACCTGGCAAAATCTTTGCTTCCTGTTAAGTTTACAATTGACTTAAGTCCATTGTGGGTCCCAGCAGATCCATTTTTCTTTATCTTTAGCTGAGCAAATTCAATGTCAATGTCGTCTACAATAACCATTAGGTCTTCTGGTTTTAATTTATAAAAATTTAAAATTTCTACAATTGATTCTCCGGAATTGTTCATAAAAGTATGGGGCTTTAGGAGAATGACCTTCTCGTTGCCGATTCTCCCTTCACCTACAAGCCCCTTAAATTTAATCTTATTAACTTTTATATTAAGCTTATCCGCAAGGACATCAATTGTTGAGAAACCCACATTGTGCCTAGTATCTTCATACTTTTTGCCGGGGTTTCCCAGTCCTGCAATTATATACACTTAATCACCTTATTCAAACATTTCACTAACTGATTGTGATGTGTTGATTCTCTTAATTGCTGATGCAAAGATTGGAGAAACAGACACAATATCAATCTTATCTATTTTCTTTTCTTCTGGAAGTTCAATAGTATCTGTGATTACAAATTTTTCAAGAGATGAATTCTTTAGTCTTTCAATAGCTGGACCTGATAGAACTCCATGAGTTGCAGCTCCATAAACTTTTTTTGCACCTCTTGCCTTTAAGGCATCTGCTGCCTTAGTAATAGTTCCAGCAGTGTCTGCAATATCGTCAACAAGGATAACTGACTTGCCTTCAACATCACCAATAATATTCATAACTTCAGATACATTTGCCTTTGGTCTTCTCTTTTCAATTATTGCAATAGGAAGATTTAATTCGTTGGCAAACTTTCTTGTTCTTGTAACTCCTCCAAGGTCTGGAGAAACAACTACAAAGTCGTCTTCATTTACAATGTCCTTGAAGTATCTTGCAAGATAAGGAACTGCTGTTAGGTGGTCAACTGGGATATCAAAGTATCCTTGGATTTGACCAGCGTGAAGGTCCATTGCAACAACCCTGTCAGCTCCTGCTTCAGTAATTAGATTTGCCACAAGTTTTGAAGTAATAGGTTCCCTTGCCTTAGTCTTTCTGTCTTGTCTTGCATATCCGTAGTAAGGTATAACTGCATTAATTCTACCTGCTGATGCCCTCTTTAGACCATCAATTAAAATTAAAAGTTCCATTAGGTTGTCATTAACTGGTGAAGAAGTTGATTGGATAACAAAAACATCCTTACCTCTTACAGAAACTCCAATATCAATTGAAATTTCTCCATCAGAAAATGTGGACACAGTACAAGCGCCCTTTTCAATTCCCAAGTTTTCACAAATTTTATCTACAAGACTAAGGTTAGAATTTCCTGTAAATACTACAATATCTCCATTAACTGTGTTCATTATCCACGTCCTCCTATTTCATAAATCCTTTTCTCTCAACCCAACCATCTATATTTTTTTGAGGTGCTCTCTCAAGAGAAAGTTGACCCTTCAAAACTTTTTTAGTAATAGTAGATCCAGCTGCAACATAGCCATTTTCTTCTACTTCAATTGGTGCTACTAAATTTGCATTAGAACCAATAAAGGCATTGTCCCCCACCTTGGCCCTAAACTTGTCTCTTCCATCGTAATTAACAAAGACCACTCCGCAGCCTATGTTAACTCCACTGCCCACATCGGCATCTCCAATGTAAGCAAGGTGACTCATCTTTGACCCATCTCCAACATTAGAATTCTTAACTTCAACGAAGTTTCCAATTTTACAATTTTCTCCAACATGAGAATTTGGTCTTAAGTGGGCGTAAGGTCCCACTGTAGTTCCCCTTCCTATAGAAGAGTCTTCTATTTCAGATGACCTAATAATAACATCTTCCCCAATTGTTGAATTCTTTATTGTAGAAGAGTAAATTTCTGCCCCTTCTTTTATTACAGACTTCCTGTCAATGCGAGTGTCTGGGTAAATCATGACATCTCTTTCGATAGTAGCTCCGTATTCTATATAAGTGGACTTAGGGTCAATTATCCCAACACCATTTATCATGTATTCCTTGTTAATCTTTTTTTGTAAGATTTCTGCTGCAATAGATAACTCGTATCTTGAATTAACCCCAAGGATTTCTCTTGTGTCCCTGAGCTTAAAGGAGTCAACCCTCTTGCCTTCCTTAACTAGGATTTCAAGGGTGTCAGTTATATAAAGCTCATTAGCTGCATTGTCAGTGTTGATTTTTTGAAGAGCTGACTTTAGAGAAGAACCTTTGAAGGCAAAAATTCCTGAATTAATTTCACGAATTAACTTTTGCTTTTCACTAGCATCCTTTTCCTCAACTATTGCAACAACATTTGCATTTTCATCTCTGACAATCCTGCCGTAGTTTGTAGGATCCTTCATATCAGCAGATAAAACTGTTATATCATTATTTCTCTCTTCGTGATATCTCAAAAAGCATGAAATAGTTGAATTTGAAATAATTGGAGTATCTCCATTTAGGATAATAACTGTGTCATCATCTTCTATTTTATCAAGAGCATTCATCACGGCATAACCTGTACCATAAGGTACATTGTCGCCAATAGGTTGCTCAATAAATTCCACATCTTTTTCATCTTCAAAGGCCTTGCACACTTTTTCCTTGTTGTGTCCCACAACTACAAGATTCTTTTCAACTTGTGAATGCTTGCAAGAATTTAGGACATAAAAAAGCATAGGTCTTCCAAGAATTTCATGAAGTACCTTTGGTTTTTTGGACTTCATTCTCGTTCCCTCTCCTGCTGCCAGGATAACTGAAACTTTCATAAAACACCTCTTTTTATTTACTTCTTACATTATAACTAAGATTGACTCTTATATTCAAGAAAATTTCACAATTAATTTATATTTCAGCCACTTGTAGAAGATTTTTTTGGTTTTTGTAAAAATAAAATAAATTTTATGGAAAATTTCCCTTGTTTACTTCTTAAATTTTTACTAAGTCATAAATTCTCGTGACTTTGTAAATTTTTGTGAAGTCATAGTTTCTTATAAAGTCGTAACTTTTTACTAATTCATATATTTTTATTAAGTCATAACTTTTCATAAAGTCTTAAGATTTCATCAAGTCAAAATTTTTATAAAATAAATTTTCAATTTCCTACATATTAAGGCATTTTTTTGCCAATTAGATTTAAAAGTTCTTTTAAATGGTACTTGACAAATAAATTTTAAAATAGTATAGTCGAAACATATTGAGAGGCGATAAAAATGAAAAACTTAAATAACTTTAAAAATTTCACAAGCCAAGCATTCTGTTGTTGTTCTATAAAAATTTTTATAGGACTTATTTGAATGTGAATCAATATTTTAAACTTTTTATTAGATATTAAGAAAGATTTTAAGAGTATATGATTTCATATACTCTTTTTTTTATGTATTTACGGAGGAGAAAAATGACAAAATTATTAGAAACAGTTGGAGAATCAAAATTAGTACAATTAGAAAAGATTGGTAGCGGAAAGATTTTTGTAAAAGTAGAAAAATCTAACCCAGCAGGATCTATCAAAGACAGGGCAGCCCTCTACATGATAAAGGGAGCCATTGAAGACGGATCCCTAAAAGAAGGCATGGAAATTGTTGAACCAACAAGTGGCAACACAGGAATTGCCATCGCCATGATTGGTCGTGCCCTTGGCTACAAGGTAAATATCGTTATGCCAGCTTCGATGTCAATTGAAAGAAGAAACTTGATTGCAGCCTTTGGCGCAAACTTAATTTTAACAGGAGAAGGCGGCATGCAGGCAGCAGTGGATAAGGCCAAGGAACTTGTTGCAACAGGAAACTACTTCATGCCAAACCAATTTGAAAACAAGTACAACGCTCTTGCCCACGAAGAAACTACAGGTCCAGAAATTTATAGGGACCTAAAGGACATCACAGGCTTTGTTGCAGGAATAGGAACTGGAGGAACTGTAACAGGAATTGGCAGATTTTTAAAATCAAAGGACGAAAGTATAAAAGTTTGGGGTCTTGAACCAGATGAATCGCCACTTCTTACAAGAGGAGAAGCTGGTGCACACAAGATTCAAGGGATTGGAGCAAACTTTGTGCCAGGAGTTTTAGACACAAAAATCCTAGACAAGACAATCACTGTTAAATCAGATGAAGCTATAGAAATGGCAAGAAGACTTTCTCGTGAAGAAGGACTACTTGTTGGCATATCAGCTGGTGCCAATGTGGTAGGTGCACTAAAAATGCAAGAGGAGCTTGGTGGAAATATAGTCACAGTTGCACCTGACACAGCTGAAAGATATATGTCCACTGAACTTTTTAAAAATGATTAAGTATTTGAAAAAAATTAAGGAATACGGGGAATTTATTTTATTAAAGGACCCGGCTTGTAAAAGTTTATTTGAAGCAATTTTTATGTATCCCATTGTTTCCTGCATGGTGAGACATAGGATTGCCCACTACTTTTACCAAAAAGACCACACAACACTTGCAAGATGGATTTCACAAAGGGCAAGAAAGAAAACTGGGATTGAAATCCACCCAGGTGCAAAAATTGGCAAGAACCTCTTTATTGACCATGGCATGGCTGTGGTCATAGGGGAGACTGCCGAGATTGGTGACAACTGTCACATGTACCACAACATAACCCTTGGT
>OGTK01000340.1_pt1 | contig 11382 bp, 11 predicted proteins | sample 1574561 | NCBI WGS metagenome assembly OGTK01 (sample SAMN03295812, study PRJEB24534) | human gut metagenome | isolation source: fecal sample 2 from infant 2 | host: Homo sapiens | place: USA: Pittsburgh, PA | collected 2014-07 | reverse complement strand
ATGCGACTAAGTTTGGGGACAACGACCGCTTGTCAGCTATCGTAGCTAAGATTGTTGGTGCTGACCTACTCATTATGTTGTCAGATATTGATGGGCTCTTCGATAAGAACCCAAATGTCTATGAGGATGCCACTCTCCGTAGCTATGTCCCAGAGATTACAGAGGAAATTATAGCCTCAGCTGGTGGTGCCGGTAGTAAATTTGGTACAGGTGGTATGATGAGTAAGATTAAGTCAGCTCAGATGGTTTTTGAAAATCAAAGCCAAATGGTTTTGATGAATGGTGAAAATCCACGTGACATCCTTCGTGTTCTAGAAGGAGCCAAGATTGGTACACTCTTTAAACAGGAGGACTAAGATGACATATATCGATACACTAGGTCAACAGGCCAATGTGGCAGGTCGTCAGATTGCTAAATTGTCAACAGCAGCTAAAAACGACCTTTTAAATCAGGTAGCTAAAGCTCTAGTAGCTGAGAGTGCCTATATTATCACTGAAAATGCTAAGGATATGGTCAATGCCAAGGAAAATGGTATTTCAGAGATTATGCAAGACCGCTTGCTCTTGACGGAAGACCGTATCGCAGGGATTGCTGAGGGTGTCCGTCAGGTGGCAGATCTTCAGGACCCAATCGGTCAAGTAGTTCGTGGCTATACGAATCTGGATGGTCTCAAAATTGTTCAAAAGCGTGTTCCTATGGGTGTTATCGCTATGATTTTTGAGAGCCGTCCCAATGTCTCAATCGATGCCTTTAGCCTTGCCTTTAAAACCAATAATGCTATCATTCTTCGTGGAGGACGTGATGCCATCAATTCCAACAAGGCCTTGGTTACGGTAGCTCGTAAGGCTTTGGAAAATGCGGGTATCACAGCAGATGCCGTTCAGCTGGTTGAAGATACCTCTCATGAGGTAGCAGAAGAACTCATGGCGGCGACTAAGTATGTAGACTTGCTCATCCCTCGTGGCGGAGCCCGTCTCATTCAAACGGTTAAAGAAAAAGCCAAAGTTCCAGTCATCGAAACGGGTGTTGGTAACTGTCATATTTATGTGGATAAATATGCTAACTTAGATATGGCGACACAGATTGTCATCAATGCCAAAACCCAACGACCAAGTGTTTGTAATGCTGCAGAATCTCTGGTCGTTCATGCTGATATTGCGGAAGACTTCTTACCTAATTTGGAAAAAGCTATTTCAAAAGTTCAGGCTGTTGAATTCCGTGCGGATGAAAAGGCTTTGAAACTTATGGAAAAATCCGTATCCGCTTCACCAGAAGATTTTGCGACAGAGTTTCTTGACTATATTATGTCTGTTAAAGTGGTAGACAGCCTTGATGAGGCCATTGATTGGATTAATACCTACACAACATCGCATTCAGAGGCTATCGTAACTCAGGATATCAGTCGTGCGGAGCAATTCCAAGACGACGTAGACGCTGCAGCTGTCTATGTTAATGCCTCAACCCGCTTCACAGACGGCTTCGTCTTTGGATTGGGTGCTGAAATCGGAATCTCAACCCAAAAAATGCACGCCCGTGGCCCAATGGGACTTGAGGCCCTAACCTCAACCAAGTTCTATATTAATGGCCAAGGTCAAATTAGAGAATAAACCATCAAGCTCCATGAAGGAGCTTTTTTTGGTTAGTTTGCTAGACGACAGGCCTTCTGATATACTGGTGGTATCAAGAATGAGGAGATTTTACCATGTTTAAAGCTTAAAAGAAGTATTGGATGGGCTATGTCGATTTCACGGGACGTTCAAGCCGCTCAGATTATTGGTTAGCAGTTCTAGCAAATACTATAGTAACTATCATTTTATTTAGCATAGTTATAGTTGTAATTGTTTTTGATAGTCCCGATAGTCCTTACCATGTTATTCTCAACTTACTGTATCTGCTTGTAATGACCTATTTTCCTGCTAGCTTTATCCCATCCATTTCCCTTCAGGTACGTCGCTTGCGCGATGCAGGCTATCACTGGGCCTTGATTTTTTTACGTTTTGCCTTAGGAATAGGTGGGATTATACTCTTGGTTTTGTACTGCCAACCAACAAAAGTAGAAGTGCCATTTAACAACTTCAATAACCCACAGCAATAAAAAGTGTTTATCAGACTTATAGGTTGTTCCTTAGGTCAATTTGTCATACGATAGGTCTTTTGGTATAGTAGAAGTATCAAAAAATGAGGAGATTTTATTATGATTGAAGCTTATAAGAAGTTCTGGAAGGGCTATGTAGATTTTGAGGGACGTTCAACACGTTCAGATTATTGGTTTGTTGTTTTGGCTAATTTTTTGCTGATAATGGCTTTATATATTGCGGCAATTATTTTTGCGGTGGCAGGGAGAAATCAGCCAGGTAGTTTACCTAATATTATTGCTTACATCTTTTTGATTTTAATAATTTTATATGCTTTTGCTACAATCTTACCATCTCTTGCAATTCAAGTACGTCGTTTGCGAGATGCAGGCTATCATTGGGCTTATATCTTCTTACACCTTGGTTTGGGAATAGGTGGGATTGTACTTTTAATCTTGTTCTGTCAACCAACTAAGGTTGAGTATCCATTCAACAACTTCAATAACCCACAACAATAATAATGACTTAACAGCCTCACTAGGCTGTTTTTTAGTTGATTTGTCACTTGTTATACTGGAAGTATCATAAAAAAGGGGGGATTTTATTATGATTGAAGCCTACAAAAAATTTTGGAAGGGCTATGTTGATTTTACGGGACGTTCAACACCTTCAGATTACTGGTTTGCATGTTCGGCACATGTATTGATTTTTTTTACTTGGTATTTGCTCCTAGCAGTGTTTGAAAGAATGGCAGCTGAAACAGGATCAAGCGATTTATTTACTATTGGTGTTATCCTACTACTTATCTTTTTTGCCTATGGTATTGCTGCGGTTTTACCTTGTATTGCTGTAGCTGTTCGTCGTTTGCGAGATGCTGGCTATCATTGGGCATATATTTTTATTCCTTTAATCCCATTTGTCGGTATTTTTATCCTTATTTTTCTACTATGTCAACCAACAAAAGTAGAAGTGCCATTTAACAACGTCGATAACCCAAAGCAATAATGACAATCAACCAACTCTTTTAGTTGGTTTTTCTGATGTCAAAAAGTATTATGTTAATGTTGCACATTTTAATATTTCTGATATAATCTTATCTGAGACTAATTGATACTAAAAATATATTTAAGAAATGTGAATATTCTATGAAACTACTTCGTCATTTAAAAGAAAAACGTTACCTTATTTTGGCATTTACCCTACCGGCTATCCTATTGGCTCTGGCTATCGTCTTTTTGCAGCCCGCACACAATCATGCAAAAGTTCAAGTTAAGGTGGGGACTAAGCAGTCATCATCAAGCAAACCCAAGGCTTCATCCAAGTCATCGAGCTCAAGTTCGTCGTCATCTTCTTCAACTTCAAGTGAGTCTTCAAGCGAATCGTCGTCAGCAAGCTCAACGGTAGAAGCAGCTAGTCAGACAGAAGCAAGCTCAACTCCTGCGGTAGCATCGGCGCCAACGCCTTCTTCAGCACAAGAGACTTATCAAGCTCCTCAGTATAACTATGTGCCACCAACAACTTATACCGAGTCACATAGTGAGGCTTCAAGCTATACAGCCCCTGCCTACAGCGCAGATGTTAGCTCTGGAACAGCAGAATAAGAGTCAAAGAGAAGGAAAGTTAGACTAAAAATGAAAAGTAAAGTTTTAGTGTTAGTAACAGGATTATCTAGTTTAGTCCTATTAGCAGCTTGTTCAAACCAGCAAAATGGGTTGACTTCGACGACTTCATCTTCATCAGTAGAGCAGTCACAATCAAGTAGTAGTGAAAGCTCTAGTACGAGTAATAGCTCAAGCCCAAGCTCTAGTCAAGAGAAAAAGGTAGATACTTCTGCCTATGATAGCATCATTAGTAAGTACCAAACGGCTGTGGCCAACAACCAAACGGATGCCTCTCTTAATTCTCTCGTTGTGACCTATGCTAATTCTCAAACAAGTCCTGCCTCAACGGTCTATACTTACCGTGATCTGGATGGTAATGGTGTTGAAGAGTTGATTCTTGCTTTTAAGCCGGGGAAACTTTTTAAAGAGCATATGATTACGGATATTTACACTATCTCTAAGGATAGTGGTCAGGTGATTCGTCTGACAGAAGGTCCACAACTGGGCATGTTGGGTGAGCGTATGACATTGGCCTACCTCATGGATAACACCTTCAGCTACTATGGTAGTGCTGGTGCTATGGCTGGTGGAGGTTCTGGCTACCACTTTAGTAGTGATGGCCAGTCTCTTGTAAAAGATGACAGTGATTCGGGTGCAGACAAGGTTGATCTCTCTAATTGGGGTTGGAAGGACCTGAGTAGCGCTTCAAGTAATAGTAGTTCTAAAACATCATCGGAAGATAAAACAAGCTCAACCTCACTTAACGCTGATGAATTGAAAAATGGTAACTATAAGTCAGCCGTAGGAACATGGAAGTCTTCAAATGGACAGACCATTACCATTACTTCGGATGGACAGTTGAATCTCTGGGGCTATACTTACCCTATTGACAAAGTCTCATCCAATCAATATGTGTCAGGTATCTATAGCTTAACTTATGTTGATTCCAATCCAACAGGTAATACCCCAATTCGGCTATGTCCCAAAGGGATTAGTGACGGGAGTGATGCGGGGGATAACAGTAAGGACCGTATCCTAGCGACGAATGGGATGCCTTCAGAGGAAGATTATTATTACAGAGTAGACTGATTTTTGAGAACCAATCTATAATTTATAAAGCCAGGCCTTGGGTCTGGCTTTTTTTGCCGTCCTAACAACTTTCAAGGCGAGACAATTTCTCTATTCTTATGCTATAATAAAAGTTATGACTAATGAATTTCACCATGTAACCGTTCTTTTACACGAAACTGTTGATATGCTTGATATCAAGCCCGATGGCATCTATGTTGATGCGACCTTGGGTGGCGCAGGACATTCGTCTTATCTTTTGTCGCAATTATCTGAAAAGGGTCATTTGTACTGCTTTGATCAGGACCAAAAGGCTATTGATAATGCTCAAGTGCGTCTCAAGGACTATATTGATAAGGGTATGGTGACTTTCATCAAGGATAATTTCCGTAATCTCAAGTCCAACCTTGAAGCCTTGGGGGTGTCTGAAATTGATGGCATTCTCTATGACTTGGGTGTCTCTAGCCCACAGTTGGATGAGCGTGAGCGTGGCTTCTCCTATAAACAGGATGCCAAGCTAGATATGCGTATGAATGAGGAGGCGAGTCTGACCGCTTATGATGTGGTCAATACCTATCCTTACAACGATTTGGTGCGCATTTTCTTCAAGTATGGTGAGGACAAGTTCTCTAAACAAATTGCACGTAAGATTGAGCAAGCGCGTCAGGTAAAACCTATCGAGACGACGACGGAACTGGCAGAAATCATTAAATCAGCTAAGCCTGCTAAGGAATTAAAGAAGAAGGGTCATCCAGCCAAACAAATCTTCCAAGCTATTCGAATCGAAGTGAACGATGAACTTGGTGCTGCGGATGAATCTATTCAAGAGGCCTTGGATTTACTTGCTGTAGATGGTCGTATTTCGGTCATTACCTTCCATTCTTTGGAGGATCGATTGACTAAACAGCTTTTCAAGGAAGCCAGTACGGTAGATGTGCCTAAAGGTCTGCCCTTTATTCCTGAAGACCTCCAACCTAAGGTAGCCTTAGTTAATCGCAAGCCAATCCTACCTAGTCAGGAAGAATTAGAAGCTAATAACCGCTCGCATTCTGCTAAATTGCGTGTGGCTAAAAAAATCAGGAAATAATTATGGAAAATAAGGAACATCAGATTGTCAATAGAGCCATTAGAAACCATATTCGTTTTATGACGCGTATGGAAAAGGCTTTCTATTCGGCAATTGTTTTGACAGCTATTGTGATGAGTATCGCAGTTGTATTTTTACAAGGGCGTAATCAGGCTATCAAGCAACAAATCACAGACCTTAATAGCAAGATTAGTGATGAAAAAACAGAGCTTAACAATGCTAAGCAGGCGGTTAATGAGTTGACTAACTCTGACCGTATTAAAGAGATTGCTAATAAGGCAGGCCTGTCTATTAATAACGATAGTATTAAGAGTGTGAGGTAACCAATGAACAGATTAAGAAAACTTAAACATTTATTTCTAAACTATGTCGTTAGGGATAGGCGAAAGCCAGCCCAGAATCGACAGCACGTTGGTCAGAACCTTATGGTTCTCAGCATCTTTATCTTTTTCGTCTTTATTATCAACTTTGTGGTGATTATCGGGGCAGACAGTAAGTTTGGTGTTGATTTGTCGACCCAGGCTGCTAAATCTTATAACACTAAGACCACAGTGGCTGCCAAGCGTGGGACGATTTACGACCGAAATGGAAATGTTTTGGCTGAAGATTCAACCAGTTATGCCATTTACGCAATCGTGTCGACTAGCTATGTGTCAGCGACTCAAGAAAAACTCTATGTCCAAGATAGTCAGTTTGACAAGGTTGCTGATATTCTAAAGGATAAGCTAGGAATTGAAAAGAGTGATTCCTTGGCCCAATTGCGTACTAAGGGTGCCTACCAGGTTTCCTTTGGACTAAAGGGGAAGGGAATTACCTACTCTGTTAAAGAAGAACTAGAAAAAGCCTTTAAAGATGCGGGAATTAAGGGGATGGCCTTTGAAGCAACAACGTCACGAATGTATCCTAATGGAACCTTCGCGTCAGAGTTTCTTGGTCGTGCCGAAGCTGTTGAAAATAAAAAAGACGGCTCATATTCTTTAATTGGTCAAACTGGTTTGGAGCGTTCGCTCAATAGCCTCTTGACTGGAACAGATGGTGAGGCCATCTATGAGAAGGATAAAAACGGTAATACGCTTCTAGGTACGGAAACCATTACCAAGGAAGCTATCGATGGTAAGAACATCTATACAACCTTGTCAGCGCCTCTCCAAACCTTCTTAGAAACGCAGATGGATACCTTTATGGAGCAGACGCAAGGTGTCAATGCTTCAGCGACAGTTGTTAATGCTAAGACAGGTGAGATTCTTGCAACGACACAACGTCCGACCTATAATTCTGATACTCTTGAGGGACAGGCTAAGAAAAACTATGACTGGGTTAACCGTCTTTACGAAGCTGAGTATGAGCCTGGATCAACCTTTAAGGTCATGCTCTTGTCAGCTGCTATTAACAATGGAAGTTTCAACCCGAATGCGACCTACAGTAATGCTAATGGTATTAAGGTTGACGACGTTGAAACTAATGACTGGTCAATCAATGAGGGTATCTCAACAGGTCGTACCATGACATTTGCTCAAGGCTTCTCTTATTCAAGTAACGTTGCTACGACCATGCTAGAACAAGAGATGGGAGACAAGGTTTGGTCTAACTACTTATCTCTTTACAAATTTGGACTTCCAACTCGTTTTGGGATGGTAGGTGAATCTTCAGGGGTTGTCTCAAGAAACTCTGTGAATATTGCTCAATCATCCTTTGGACAAGGGATTTCAGTGACTCAGGTTCAGATGCTTCGTGCTTTTTCAGCCATCTCTAACAATGGTGTTATGTTGGAACCTCAATTTATCAAACAAGTTGCGGATGTCAACCAAGGCACTGTTCGTACGGCTAAGAAAGAAGTTATTGGTAAGCCAGTTTCCAAGCAGACTGCTTCTGAGACCCGTAATTATATGATTTCTGTTGGTACAGACCCAGAGTTTGGTACCATGTACAACAAGTCCGAAGGTTCGCCAATCATTAAGGTTGGTAACTATGATGTTGCGGTTAAGTCAGGAACAGCCCAAGTGGCTGATGAAAAGACAGGAACCTATAAAGATGGGACCAACGAAACGCTCAACTCAGTTGTAGCTATGGTTCCTTCTGATGATCCACAATATGTCATGTATGTAACGGTTCAGGAACCTAAGACCTGGGATAATAATTTTTATGCGACGGTGGTTAACCCTGTCCTAGGAGAAGCCATGTCCATGGGAGACACTTCTGTGTCTGAAGGTAGTGAAAAGACCGAGGAAACGAGCTATCAAACCGGCGATATTATCGGTAAGAGTACGGGCGAGACAGCTAACACCCTTCGTCAAAACTTGATTCATCCGATTGTTCTGGGTGTTGGTGATAAGATTGAGAAGGTTTCTGTAGATGCCAAAGCCAATATCAAGGCTAATGAACAGATTCTTATCATGACCAATGATTTCACAGAACTTCCAGACATGTATGGTTGGACCAAGAAGAACGTTGAAACCTTTGCCAAATGGAAAGGCATTAAAGTTACTTATAAGGGTGGCAAGTCAGGGACTGTTACCAAACAAAGTGTTGCGGCAGGAAAAGCCCTGTCTAAAACCAAGAAGATTACCATTACTTTAGGAGACTAAGATGACTATGAGTCTGATAGCAGGTGTGGCCGCCTTTGTGTTGACGGTGCTCGCCATGCCTCACTTTATTACTTACTACAAAATCAAGAAAATCGGTGGCCAACAAATGCATGAAGATGTGAAGCAGCATTTGGCTAAGGCTGGAACACCAACTATGGGAGGGACAGTCTTCCTAGTGGTTGCCATCTTGGTTAGCTTGATTTTTAACTTCCACGTCTTTAGCGAGGGCCACCAAGCCTATGGTGCTACAGTAGGGATTCTCTTTGTAATTTTGATTTATGGAATTATAGGCTTCCTTGATGATTTCCTTAAGATTTTCCGTCAAATCAATGAGGGACTTAAACCTTGGCAAAAGATGGCCTTGCAGATTATTGCGGGTTTGCTTTTCTACTTTATCCACGTACTCCCTAGTGGGACAGATAGCCTAGCTATTGGTGGATTAACCATTCATCTCGGTGTCTTTTATGTTCTATTTGTTTTATTCTGGATTGTCGGTTTCTCAAATGCTGTAAACTTGACAGACGGTATTGATGGTTTAGCTTCTATCTCTGTGGTTATCAGCTTGATTGCCTATGGGATTATCGCTTTTGTCAAGGGTGAGTTCGCTATCTTGACTATCATTATCACTATGATTGGGGCACTTCTTGGCTTCTTCGTCTTTAACCACAAGCCAGCCAAGGTCTTTATGGGAGATGTCGGTTCCTTGTCACTTGGAGCTATGCTTGCGGTTATCTCTATTGCCCTACGTGTAGAGTGGACACTACTCTTGATTGGTGTGGTTTATGTCTTTGAGACAGCTTCTGTCATGCTACAGGTCAGCTATTTTAAATACACTAAGCGTAAGTATGGTGAAGGTCGTCGTATTTTCCGTATGACACCATTCCACCATCACCTCGAATTGGGTGGCCTTTCAGGTAAGGGTGACAAATGGTCAGAGTGGAAGGTTGATGCTTTCCTTTGGACAGTTGGAGCACTTGCAAGTGCCATTACCCTTTGGATGGTTCTTGGAAACGTTATGAAATAAATGAAAAGAGCAGAAATGCTCTTTTTCTGTTATAATGATAGGGATAGACTAGATAGAAAAGAAGAAGTAAACATGCCATTTAAAGATTTTAATTTTAAAACATTTATTCAGGAGGCTCTTGACGAGATTAAGTTTAAGGAGCCAACACCTGTTCAACAGAAATTGATTCCTGTAGTCCGTTCAGGTCGTGATTTGGTTGGTGAATCAAAGACGGGTTCAGGGAAGACACATACCTTCCTCTTGCCAATTTTTGAGAAACTAAATCCAAAGAGTGGTGATGTTCAGGTTGTTATTACAGCACCATCACGTGAATTGGCGACACAAATTTACCAAGCGACAAAGCAGATTGCCAAACATTCTGAAACAGAAATTCGTGTCGTTAATTACGTAGGTGGTACGGACAAGCAACGTCAAATTGAGAAACTTAAGGTAGCCCAACCTCATATTGTTATTGGGACACCGGGGCGTATTTATGACCTGGTTAAGTCTGGTGACCTGGCTATCCACAAGGCTCATACATTTGTTGTTGACGAGGCTGACATGACCATGGATATGGGATTCTTAGATACTGTAGACAAGATTGCGGCAAGTCTGCCTAAGGAAGTTCAAATTTTGGTCTTCTCAGCAACCATTCCTCAAAAATTGCAACCATTCTTGAAGAAGTATTTGACCAATCCAGTCATGGAACAAATCAAAACTTTAACAGTTATTGCAGATACCATCGATAACTGGTTGGTATCTACTAAAGGTCGCAACAAGAATGAGCAGATTCTTGAGATGCTTAAGGGGATGCAGCCGTATCTAGCAATGATTTTCGTTAATACCAAGGAACGTGCTGACGATTTGCACAGTTACCTAGTGTCAAATGGTCTTAAAGTAGCGAAAATTCACGGCGGTATTCCACCACGTGAACGTAAGCGTATCATGAATCAAGTCAAGAAGCTTGATTTTGAGTACATTGTAGCGACGGACCTTGCGGCGCGTGGGATTGACATTGAAGGGGTTAGCCATGTTATCAATGACGCTATTCCTCAAGATCTGTCCTTCTTTGTCCACCGTGTAGGACGTACTGGACGTAATGGCTTGTCAGGAACAGCCATCACCCTCTACCAACCAAGTGATGACTCAGATATTCGTGAGCTTGAAAAGATGGGGATTACCTTTGAGCCGAAAGTCTATAAGGACGGCGAGTTTCAAGATACCTATGACCGTGACCGTCGTGCCAACCGTGAAAAAGCCTATCAAAAACTTGATACGGAAATGATTGGTTTGGTTAAGAAGAAAAAGAAAAAAATCAAACCTGGCTACAAGAAGAAAATTCAGTGGAAGGTTGACGAAAAACGCAAACGTGAGCGTCGTGCAACTAATCGTGCGAAGGGACGTGCTGAACGTAAAGCTAAGAAGCAAAGTTTCTAAGCTCAGACTTTTAGGTGAAAGCAAATTTTAATTTAAAAATTCAAGAGGTTGAAACCAAAGTGTTTCAGCTTTTTTGATTATTATCAAACTTTTTGGAAACTCAAAAGACCTTATTTAGTTTGAAGATATATTTTTCTTTTGAGCCTAAGGTCTCAAAACTTCCCAACGCTTATGACTACAAAGTCTTAGTCGTCATTATCACAGTGACAAGTCTCAGTATATGCTCACTACACTCGCAAAATAATTGGCTGTCTTAAAAACTGAAACTATGACAGATTTTAAATAGTTTTATCACAGCTATTTTTAAGAAGCTTTCCGTTTAAAGTAAAATAATGTGTAAGTTTGAGGTTATTAGTTGAGTCAACTCTCAAAATCAGGTAGTGACATTTATGTCACTACTTTTTTGTTGGCTTTCTATCTATAATACAATCATAGCTTTTGAGAAAAGGCTAAAAAATATTTTAAAGGAGGTTGTTTTAATGACAACACAAATCATTAACAATTTTAACTCACTTAATTCCGAAG
>OGTK01000324.1_pt1 | contig 12034 bp, 15 predicted proteins | sample 1574561 | NCBI WGS metagenome assembly OGTK01 (sample SAMN03295812, study PRJEB24534) | human gut metagenome | isolation source: fecal sample 2 from infant 2 | host: Homo sapiens | place: USA: Pittsburgh, PA | collected 2014-07 | reverse complement strand
GCACACCTAACTTTATGGTGCCACAGTCTGTACTTGCCTACATCAAGAAAGCGGGGCTCTATAAATGACCTATGAAAAATACCTAGACTATTCTCGTGAAGAACTTCTTGAAAAAGTTCGAGCGGTCATGAGCCCTAAACGCTTCAATCATGTTCTGGGTGTTGAGCGAGCTGCTATTGCTCTTGCTGAAAAGTACGGATATGATACTGAGAAAGCTGGCCTAGCTGGTTTGCTTCATGATTATGCCAAGGAACTTCCAGATCAGGAATTCTTGGGGCTTATTGATAAATATAAGCTTGATCCTGAATTGAAAAAATGGGGAAACAATGTCTGGCATGGCATGGTTGGGATTTACAAAATCCAAGAAGATTTGGGCTTGACTGATCCTGAGATTCTACGCAGTATTGAAATCCATACCGTCGGAAGCCATGAAATGTCAGCCCTAGATAAGATTGTCTATGTGGCTGATTATATTGAGCATAACCGTAATTTCCCTTTGGTAGAGGAAGCTAGACAAGTAGCAGAGCAATCCTTGGATAAGGCCGTTGCTTTTGAGACAGTTCATACCGTGGAACACTTGGCTCATCAGACCTTGCCGATTTTCCCGCAAACCTTGGAAACCTATAATGCTTTTGTGCATTACTTAAAAGATTAATAACAATTACTGGAGAATATCATTGACTAAAGAAGAATTACTTGAATTGGTTGTCAAAGCTGCTGATGAAAAGCGAGCTGAAGACATTGTTGCCCTTGATTTGTACGGCCTTACAAGCCTAACAGATTACTTTGTTATTTTGAGTGCAATGAATAGCCGTCAGTTGGAAGCTATTGCTGACAACATCCGTGAGAAAGTGAAAGAAGCTGGCCTTGATGCTAGTCACATGGAAGGTGACAACAAGGGTGGTTGGATTCTTTTGGATCTTAACGACGTCGTTGTTCACATCTTTACAGAAGATGAACGTGCTCACTATAACCTTGAAAAACTATGGCACGAAGCACCAATGGTGGATGTGTCAGCTTATTTGGCATAAAAATTGAACTCAGTTGGCGACAACTGGGTTTTGTTGCTTAAACTAAAGATTTAATAGGAAGGATAGAGCCTTGTGTTTAGTTGGCTTGTCAACTGAACACGAGCTAAAAGCAGTGAGAAAAAGATAAACTTTCCTTGTATCCGGCGATACGTCAGAAAGTTTCCTATTTTCTCTGTGCTTTTGACGCTCTTTGTATCTTGATTTATGGCTACTTATGAAACTTTCGCGGCGGTATACGACGCTGTTATGGATGATAGTCTTTACGATTTGTGGACGGATTTTTCCCTCCGTCATTTGCCAAAGACTAAGGATAAAAAGAAATTACTTGAATTGGCTTGTGGAACTGGAATTCAGTCTGTACGCTTTTCTCAAGCTGGTTTCGATGTAACTGGACTCGATTTGAGTGCTGATATGTTGAAGATTGCGGAGAAGCGTGCCTCTTCTGCCAAACAGAAAATTGACTTTATTGAAGGCAACATGTTGGATTTATCGCAAGCGGGCAAGTATGACTTTGTGACCTGCTACTCAGATTCAATCTGCTATATGCAGGATGAAGTTGAGGTTGGGGACGTCTTCAAGGAAGTTTACAATGCTCTTAATGAGGATGGCGTCTTCATCTTTGATGTGCATTCAACCTATCAGACGGATGAAGTGTTCCCGGGCTATTCCTACCATGAAAATGCAGAAGACTTTGCTATGCTCTGGGATACCTATGAGGATGCGGCTCCGCATTCTATTGTCCATGAATTAACTTTCTTTGTCCAAGAGGAAGATGGAAGCTTTAGCCGTCATGATGAGGTCCATGAGGAACGCACCTATGAGGTCTTGACTTATGATATCTTGCTGGAGCAGGCTGGCTTCAAATCCTTCAAACTTTACGCTGATTTCGAGGACAAGGAACCGACTGAAACTAGTGCCCGTTGGTTCTTTGTGGCCCAAAAATAAGAGCCTATGACAGTTACAGGTATTATTGCTGAGTTCAATCCTTTTCATAACGGCCACAAGTATCTCTTGGATCAGGCTGAAGGCGTAAAAATCGTTGCCATGTCCGGGAATTTTGTCCAGCGAGGTGAGCCAGCTATTGTGGATAAGTGGATTAGGACTCAGATGGCTTTGGAAAATGGGGCAGACCTCGTGGTTGAGTTGCCTTTCTTGACGTCAGTCCAGTCTGCCGATTATTTTGCTGCTGGGGCCGTCCATATCTTGTCCCGACTGGGGATTGATAGCCTTACTTTTGGCACGGAAGAAGTCCTAGATTACCAGGCAATAGCAAATGTCTATGCTGAAAAGTCAGAGGACATGGAAGCCTTTGTGGAAAACTTGCCGAGTGACCTATCTTATCCACAGAAGACACAAAAAATGTGGGAAAAGTTTGCTGGTGTAGCCTTTACTGGCAATACACCCAATCATATCCTAGGCTTAGCCTATGCCAAAGCTTGTGCTGGTAAGGGTATTAAGTTGAATCCTATCCAGAGACAAGGAGCCGGCTATCATTCCTCAGATAAGGAAGTATCTTTCGCCTCAGCGACCAGCCTACGTCTCCACAAGCAAGATAGTGATTTTGTGGATAAGTTCATGCCCGATAGTAAACTTTTTCAGACATCTCCACAGGTCTCTTGGGATAATTATTTCCAATTGCTGGTTTATCAGATTCTTACAAACCCCGATTTGACTAGTATTTTCCAAGTGAATGAAGAGATTGCTAGACGTTTAAAAGCTGCTATCCGTGAGATTTCTTCTGTGGAGGAACTAGTGGATAAGGTAGCAACTAAACGCTATACAAAGGCTCGTGTACGTCGTATTTTGACCTATATCCTTGTCGGAGCTGTGGACAACCCTCTGCCTGAATCCATTCATGTCCTTGGATTTTCTCAAAAAGGGCAGTCTCATCTTAAATCTGTGAAAAAGACTGTGGATATAGTGGCTCGGATTGGAAGGGAACCTTGGGATATGCTTACACAACGAGCGGATAATGTTTATCAATTAGGTAACCCCGAGCTTTGCGAACAAAACTTTGGACGTGTACCTATTAGAGTAAAATAGTTTTATAGAAGGTCTACCTCTGGTAGGCTTTTTAAATCTTTTTTCGAATAAATATTGTAGAAAGTATAAACTTGTCAGGAACTTGTACAAGTTTATACTTTTGGTATATAATAAAAGAAAAGAGGAAAATGAGGTATGCTAATGGAAGCAGTCGTCTATTCAACGTTTCGAAATCATTTGAAGGATTATATGAAAAAGGTTAATGATGAATTTGAACCTCTAGCTGTAGTCAATAAAAATCCTGATGAAGATATTGTAGTGGTCTCAAAGAGTGAGTGGGATAGCATTCAAGAAACATTGCGTATTGTTCAAAATAAAGAACTATCAGACAAGGTTTTAAGAGGAATGGCTCAGGTACGCGCTGGAGAGACTCAAGAGCATGCACTAAAGGAGTAGAAAATGTTACTCACTTTCACTGAAGATGCATGGATGGATTATTGTTATTGGCAAAATCAGGATAGGAAGACACTTAAGCGAATCAATAAGCTGATTAAAGACATTCAACGGGATCCTTTTTCAGGTATTGGGAAACCAGAACCCTTGAAGTATGACTTTCAAGGAGCTTGGTCTCGGCGAATTGATGCTGAAAATCGTTTGATTTATATGATTGATGGTAAGAGTGTCGCCTTTCTCTCTTTTAAAGATCATTATTAGGTCTACCTTTGGTAGGCTTTTTTACTTTCCGTAAATTATTTTCCAAAAGGTCAAAAAAGATCAAACAAAACTATTGACCTATACTGACTAATGGTGTATGATAATCTCATAAGGATTTAGCTTCCTTATAAATCTTGCAGTGCTTGCCTAAATACTTGTCATAAAGTTATTTTGGTTTGACTGCAAAAAAGTTTATGACAAAGGTCAAAAAAAGTCAAAAAACTATTGACTATTACTGACCAATGTTGTACAATATAGACATAAGGAAATGAAATCCTTATGAAGGCTGTGTCAATAGCCCATATACCAATAAAAAGGATTGCAGCTAGTCTGCAAAAATTTTCATCTGAAAGGTCAGTAAAAGTCAAAACTAAATTCTTGACCTGGTCAAATGAAAGGTATATGATAAAGCTATAAGGAAAAAGGTTTCCTTAATCTACAAGTTTCTTTCTGAAAGAGGCTTGGAAGTTAGCTATATTGAGAGATTCACAGAAAGAAGGTGGCTCTTATGCTAAATGACAATTTATTTAAGACTGTGAAAGTTCTCAGTCTCCTACCAAGAGCAAAACCTGAGATTATTAGAAGAGTAGTTGAAGCTACTAAAAATTTTTAGGGTTTTGGTCAGTAAAAGTCAAAAAACACATTAACATAAAAATAACACTTAAAAAAATTCACAAGAAAACACAAAACGAGGTAATTATATGAACAACAACTTTAACAATATGGACGATCTTTTCAATCAATTGATGGGTAACATGGGTGGTTACCGTTCAGAAAACCGTCGCTACATGATTAACGGTCGTGAAGTGACACCTGAAGAATTTGCGATTTACCGTCAAACAGGTCAATTGCCTGGTAATGAAGGTGAAGCAGTGAACCCAACTCAACAACAAGGTAAAGGACCTAAACAAGATGGTATTCTTGCTAAACTTGGTCGTAACTTGACTGAAGAAGCTCGCGAAGGTAAATTGGATCCTGTTATCGGACGTAACAAAGAAATCCAAGAAGCTTGCGAAATCTTGGCTCGCCGTACCAAGAACAACCCAGTCCTTGTCGGGGACGCTGGGGTTGGTAAAACAGCCGTAGTTGAAGGTTTGGCTCAAGCCATCGTCAATGGTGATGTCCCAGCTGCTATCAAGAACAAGGAAATCATCTCAATTGATATTTCTGGACTTGAAGCTGGTACTCAATACCGTGGTAGCTTTGAAGAAAACATTCAAAACTTGGTAAACGAAGTCAAAGAAGCTGGAAACATTATCCTCTTCTTCGATGAAATCCACCAAATTCTTGGTGCCGGAAGCACTGGCGATGGTCAAGGGTCTAAAGGTCTTGCTGATATCTTGAAACCAGCTCTTTCACGTGGTGAATTGACAGTGATTGGTGCAACAACTCAAGATGAATATCGTAACACTATCTTGAAGAACGCTGCCCTAGCTCGTCGTTTCAACGAAGTTAAGGTCAATGCTCCTTCTGCTGAAGATACTTTCAAGATTCTCCAAGGTATCCGTGATCTTTATGAAAAACACCACAATGTTATCTTGCCAGATGACGTCTTGAAAGCAGCGGTTGATTTCTCTGTACAATACATTCCACAACGTAGCTTGCCAGATAAGGCTATCGACCTTGTCGATGTAACAGCTGCTCACTTGGCTGCTCAACACCCAGTGACTGATGTGAATGCTGTTGAACATGAAATTGAAGAAGAAAAAGCTAAACAAGAAGCTGCAGCTGCCAAAGAAGACTACGAAGCAGCTCTAAACGCTAAGGTTCGTATTGAAGAACTTGAAAAGAAAATTGCTAACCATACAGCAGACCTTAAAGTCACTGCAACTGTTAACGATGTGGCTGAATCTGTAGAACGTATGACTGGTATCCCAGTATCGCAAATGGGAGCAACTGATATCGAACGTTTGAAAGATATGGGCCACCGTTTGCAAACTAAAGTTATCGGTCAAGATAAAGCCGTTGAAGCAGTGGCACGTGCCATCCGTCGTAACCGTGCAGGATTTGACGAAGGTAACCGTCCAATCGGTAGCTTCCTCTTTGTAGGACCTACTGGTGTTGGTAAAACTGAGTTGGCTAAACAATTGGCTCTTGATATGTTCGGAACCAAAGATGCCATTATCCGTTTGGACATGTCAGAATACAGCGACCGCACAGCCGTTTCTAAATTGATTGGTACAACAGCTGGTTATGTTGGTTATGATGACAATAGCAATACTTTGACAGAACGTGTTCGCCGTAACCCATACTCAATCGTTCTTCTCGACGAAATTGAAAAGGCTGACCCTCAAGTCATCACCCTTCTCCTCCAAGTTTTGGACGATGGTCGTTTGACAGATGGTCAAGGTAACACTGTAAACTTCAAGAATACTGTGATTATCGCAACTTCAAACGCAGGCTTTGGTTACGAAGCTAACTTGACAGAAGATGCTGATAAACCAGAACTTATGGATCGTTTGAAACCTTACTTCCGTCCAGAATTCCTTAACCGTTTCAATGCTGTCATCGAATTCTCACACTTGAGCAAAGAAGATCTTTCTAAGATTGTCGACCTTATGTTGGTTGAAGTTAACAAGACGCTTTCTAAGAAAGACATTGACTTGGCAGTTAGCGAAGCTGCTAAAGAATACATGACTGAAGAAGGCTACGACGAAGTCATGGGTGTTCGTCCACTCCGTCGTGTGGTTGAACAACAAATCCGTGACAAAGTCACAGACTTCCACTTGGATAACCTTGATGCTAAACACCTAGAAGCTGATATGGAAGATGGTGTCTTGGTTATCAAAGAAAAAGATGCTAAATAAAAAGCATAAAACCTCCTAATCCTATTTATGAAGCAGAGATGTTAGTAGACATCTCTGTTTTTTTCTTTTTTATTTAAGACTTTCCTTGGGTGCTACGGACGGAAGCTACTTCCTAACGGAATTCCATTTCTAAGATTTGAGCCTGGGTCTCAAATCTTCCGAGTGAGGGAAACATTATTGCTTCTCTCACTTTTAGCACAGCGGAAAGTCTTGTATTGTGTATAGCTGTGACTTTTATATTTATTCTTAAATATAAAATGAGATAAAATTGTTTAAATTATGATAATATGGTAAATAGTTAAAAATATATTCTATTTTCAAGAAAGCGTTGACAACGCATTCATATCGCTATATAATTTTTGTGTAAAATTAAATTTTAGTTAGTGATTTCTTGGGTTTAATATTACAATCTTTTGTTATTTGATAAGGAGAAATAATGTTAAAAGTAGTTTTATGGATTTTGGCTATTCTACTTCTTGTAGGAATAGCAATGTTGAACCCCCTAATTGCAGCTGGTATTGTGATTGCAGGATTGTTAATCCAGTTGTTTTTGAAGAAATGAGTTAATAGGAAAAAAGTATGAAAAAGATAATATATGGTATTTTAGCGATTTTATTAGTGATTGTCGTAGGATTCATTTTTCTTAGCGTATATAAAGGGAGTGAGTCATCTGGTAATCAAAAACCAAAGACAGAAATCATAGTAAATGTAAAATCTTTGGAAAAGGTCAGTGAGTTAGTTTTACTCAATGCATCTATTCAAAAAGTTAAGTCAATAGAAAATAATACAAAGTTATTTGGTAGTAACTTTGTAATACCTGGTTCAGAAAAGAAAGCACTCATTATTCTAAATTATACGGCAAAATTCGGTATTAAGAATGATGTAACCATTAAAGATAATGGTAATCATAATTATCAAGTTACATTACCCAAATTTGAAGTTATTGGTGTTGAATTAGATAAAGACAAACCTTATACACTCTACGATACTAGTGGAGGGATTCTTAGTTATTCGACTAAAGACATAGATACTGGTGAGGCTGTTGCAGAAGGTTTTTCAAATAAGGAACAACAAGGTTTTATAAAGGACAATAAAAAATTATTAAAGGAGTCAGCCGAGAAGTACTACTCTACAATGATTAAATCTTTGGACCACGAGGCAAAAGTGACAATTGAAACTCAAAAATAAAGGTGAGGAAAAGATATGTTAAAGTAAATTTTTAATGTTAGCGTTTATGTATTAGCGGTTTTTGGATTTATATTTACATTGTTAATATTTTTTTGGCTATTAGAGATTCTTCGAATGAAAATTCTACTAATGGCAATAATACGTCAAAAGTAGGACAAAGTATTATGGGTTCGAAAAAAACAGTAGCAAAAGCGGAAGAACTATATAGTGATAAAAATATTAAAATAACAAGAACTGGTGGAAATATTATTATTGATAACTTACGGATAAAGAAATTAATATTGAATCAACTTTTGTAATTAACAATAGTATTGAAGCAAAGCCATTTAGTTCGTCACAATCTAGAATTAATCCGAAAGGAAAGCAGTCAGTATCTATATCAGAATTTGTTGCAGTTAATCCAGGACAGAAAGTTGAGGAATCAGACGAAAAAGCAAAAAAAGCAAAAAAAGCAAACTACTATAAGAATAAAATGAAGAGCGGTGAAAATATTGGGTGGACTGCTAATATACAGAATGGTAACTATGATACAATGAATTCATTTAGTATAAATTTTAATTACTAATTGTGAGGAGATGCAGAATGGATTTATTGGATAAACTGTTAAGTAATAAGATTGTTAATACAAATGGTTACACACGTTCAGATACTGGTACCAAAGTCCATTCCTATTTAAGGACACATCCTAAAAATCAAGGCTTAACGAAATCAGCAACACGTTCTATTATTAATGCTTTAAAAAAGAAATAGTAATTATATGAAAATAGGTTTAGTAGTGTTCTCTTTAATCTGATTAGTGGTGCCTTTTATTATTGAATGGTACTTTCTGTTGTGAAAAAAAGGAACATTGAGTGACTATTACACTATCCATAAACTTTTTATAAGTTTTCATCATTGATAAAAAAGGTAAGTAGCACAGGCTACTTACCTTTATTCTTTATCATCACCTTGATACTTTTGCAAGCGTTCTTGGATGATATTGAGTCGGGGTTCGAGGTCTTTCTTGAAGACACGTGTTTTATAGTTGAGGTCTTGCTTAATGTCAGCAAGAACAAGGTTTTGTTCCTTGATGATGTCAAGGTTGCGTTTGATATTGTCCAAATCGTAGGAGATATTTTCTCGTGATTGGTTGAGGTCTAGGATTTCCTCTTTGATGTCTTCACGTCGTTTATAGGCGTAGTAGGCACCGTAGGCGAGGGCTCCAAGAGCTAGAAAGCGTCCAATTTTCATTCTGTTACCTCTTTAGCGATGCTGTCAGCAAGGTCAGCCAGGGCAGCGAAGTCTGGTTCGTGTTCGTCAAATCCCATGTGGATACCATCGTCTGCACCGTAACGAGGAACGAGATGAATATGAGCGTGGAAGACGGTTTGTCCAGCAACTTCTTCGTTGTTATTAAGGATATTCATGCCGATTGCTCTAGTTGCTTTTTGCACGGCACGAGCAATTTTTGGAACACGGCTAAAGACAGTCTCAGCAGTCTCAGCAGACATTTCTAAGATGTTACGAACGTGCTCTTTAGGAATAACCAAGGTATGTCCTTTTGTAGCTTGTGAAATATCGAGGAAGGCTAGAACCTTGTCGTCCTCGTAGACTTTTGATGAAGGGATTTCTCCAGATATAATTTTACAGAAAATACAATTATCCATAATAACGACCTTTCCATGAGTTTTTGTTATAATAGATTATATCATACCAAAGAGAGAAAAGATAATGCTTAAATTAGAAAAGGTGACGGGTGGTTACGCTAATATTCCCGTCCTAAAAGATGTGACTTTTGAGGTGGCTGATGGCGAATTAGTTGGTCTTATCGGTCTTAATGGTGCTGGGAAATCAACAACAATTAACGAGATTATTGGTCTCTTAACACCTTATGGGGGACAGATTGCCATTGATGGGTTAACCATTCAGCAAGATTCAGCTAGCTATCGTCAGAAGATTGGTTACATCCCTGAAACGCCAAGCCTCTATGAAGAATTGACGCTTCGTGAACATTTGAAAACGGTGTTGATGGCCTATGGTCTTGATGTGACTGAAGGAATGGCACGTGCGGACAAGTACCTTAAGCTCTTTCGTTTAGATGAAAAGCTAGATTGGTTCCCGACTCAGTTTTCAAAGGGGATGAAGCAGAAGGTCATGATTATCTGTGCCTTTATTGTGAATCCAAGTCTTTTCATTGTTGATGAGCCCTTCCTAGGTTTGGATCCCTTGGCGATTTCGGACTTGATTGAGCTTTTGGCTGAGGAAAAAGCGAATGGTAAGGCGATTCTCATGTCTACCCACGTTTTGGATTCGGCTGAGAAAATGTGTGATCGCTTTGTGATTTTGCACCATGGACAGGTCTTAGCACAGGGGACTCTCGAGGAGCTCCGTCAGACTTTTGGCGACGATAGTGCTAGTCTTAACGATATCTACATGCAGTTAACTAAGGGAGAATTGTCATGATAGCTAAGCTATTTAAGGAGCGTAGCAAGCGATTCAATGCCCGCTGTGCTAAGTATAGTCGCTACGTTTTTAATGATCATTTTATCTTGGTTCTTCTCTTTCTGCTAGGCTTTGTCTTGGTTCAGTATACCCAGTTGCTGAAGCATTTTCCAAAAAATCCGTGGGCAATCATTCTTGGCTTGCTTGTGCTTTGTCTGTTATTACCTTTCTGGGGGAATATTGCGACTTATCTAGAACCTGCGGACAAGCACTACCTTTTGGTTAAGGAAGAAGAGGTACTAGACCATGTTAAGAAGGCAACAGGACGTGCTTTTAGATTTTGGTTAATAGTACAAACCCTGATTTTTATTTTGGTTATTCCTCTCTTTTTAGCCTTGGGACTTCCAGTTTGGGGAGTTATCCTTGTAGCTGTGGCTATGGCTATTCTTAAGTACTTCATTTTTCAGAAAAAGGCTCAACCTTTTTATAAGCAGTCTGGACTGAATTGGACTGAGGCTATTGCAGCGGAAAATAAGCGTCAACAATCGATTCTGAAGTTCTTTTCACTCTTTACCAATGTTAAAGGGATTACGTCGAGTGTTAAACGCCGTGCTTATTTGGATGGTATTCTCAAACGTACAAAGAAAGACAAGGAACATACTTGGTACAATCTTTACCTAAGAGCCTTCTTGCGTTCTGGGGATTACTTTGCCCTTAGTTTACGCCTGTTTGCCCTAACACTTCTAGTTATCTTTTTGGTTCCTGAAAAATGGTTGGCTATGGTGCTTGTGGTTGTTTTTGATTACCTCTTGCTCTTTCAGCTCACGGCACTTAAATCGCACTTTGCTTATCAGAGAATGGCTAACCTTATGCCAGTTGGAAAAGACATGCAGGTAAGCAATCTTAAGCGCTTGATTAGCCAGATTGTACTTGGGATGACTCTGGTACAGGCTATTTGTCTCTTCGACCTTAAGTTTAGCCTGATTTTGGTTGGAATGATGCTAGTTCTGAGCCTTGTTTACCTACCAGCCAAGCTTAAGAAGATGATTGACTAACACCTATTAAATAAGTTAAAATAGAAACGAATGACTAAAGAAAAAGGAGATGCCTAGGTGACATCAACAGATAAAGATTTGAGCCTGACTCCTCTCAAAGGAAATAGTGGTAAGGCCTATATGGGAACTTACCCAAACGGAGATCGCGTCTTTGTGAAGATGAATACAACACCAATCTTGGCAGCTCTTGCCAAGGAACAGATTGCACCACAGCTCTTGTGGGCTAAGCGTCTGGGAAATGGTGACATGATGAGTGCACAGGAGTGGCTTGATGGTCGTATTTTGACCAAACATGACATGAACAGTAAACAGATTATCCAAATTCTTGGTAATTTGCACCGCTCTAAACACTTGGTTAATCAACTCTTGCAGTTGGATTATCATATTGAAAATCCTTTCGATCTTCTACACGAGTGGGAGGAAAATGCCGCTTACCAATTGCGTGAAAATGGCTTCCTTCAAGACGTTGTTAGAGATTTGAAACGTCATCTTCCAGAGTTTCGTGCGGAAATTGCAACAATTGTTCACGGAGATGCTCGTCATAGTAACTTTGTCATCACAACCTCAGGATTGATTTATTTGGTTGATTGGGATTCTGTACGTCTAACAGATCGTATGTATGATGTGGCGCAGATCCTCAGCCATTACATTCCATTGGCACATTGGCCACAGTGGTTGTCATACTATGGCTATAAGAACAACGACCTTGTGATGGACAAGATTTATTGGTATGGGCAGTTTTCATATTTGACACAGATTTCAAAATTCTTTGATAGTCGTGATATGGAACATGCCAACCGAGAAATTTATGAACTTCGTAAATTCAGAGAGACCT
>OGTK01000317.1_pt1 | contig 12571 bp, 11 predicted proteins | sample 1574561 | NCBI WGS metagenome assembly OGTK01 (sample SAMN03295812, study PRJEB24534) | human gut metagenome | isolation source: fecal sample 2 from infant 2 | host: Homo sapiens | place: USA: Pittsburgh, PA | collected 2014-07 | reverse complement strand
GAGTTCAATTGATCGCTTCTTTGATAGCAACTCTTCATCCTTCATTGAATCACCCCTTAAGTTTTACTTTATAATTATTCTACAACATATAAAAGGAAAAGCAAAAAATATTTACAATTATTTTACATTTACAAATTCATACAAAAAAAGAAATTTTATCGAGTATAATATGTGAGGGAGGACTTATGAAAAAAACTTTTAAAATAATTTTTGGACTACTACTAATTTTAATAATTTCTATATACATAGGAGGACTTTTCTTCTTCACTAATAGGTACATGCCAAGGACCTACATCAATGGAAGAGACTTTGGGCTTGTAAAAAAATCTGAACTCAAAAAGACCTACGAGGACCTTTCAAGAAACTTTGAACTTGAAATCATCTCCAAGGACAAGAACTTAAATGACAAGATCGCTGCCAAGGACTTTGGATATGTTGACTCTATAGGAAGTGAATCTATAGACCAGACAGCCTTCTACTGGCCAGTGGCATCTCTTGTGCCAAAGCATTACAAGGTTGACCGTGACCTAAAGTTTGATGCAGAAGCCTTAGACGAAAAAATAAATAAACTTAAACCAGTAATGGGTCAAAAGGACCACTCACAAGATGCAAAAGTCATCTTTGAAGATGGGGAATTTAAAATCCAAGATGAAATCCACGGTAACTTTATAAAGATGGATGAATTTAAAAATTCCATCCTAGGTCACTTTGGAGACTTGAAGGAAAAACTTGACCTTGCAGAAGAAAGTCTATACCAAGAACCAAAGATCACTAAGGATTCAGAATATATAAAAAATCAACTTGCTTCTTATAAAGACGTCTACAAGAAAAAAATAATTTTTGACTTTGACGACAGAAAGGAAGAGGTTACAGGTCAAGACATAATTGCCATCTACTCAAAGGCTGATGATGGGACCCTTGCCCTTGACGAAGAGAAACTAAAACACTTTGTAGAAAGACTTGCTGCCAAGTACGACACTTATAGGACAAGCAGAATCTTCAACTCAACAGGACTTGGCCTCATGAAAGTTGACGGAGGCATCTACGGTTGGCTAACAGATAGGAAGGCTACAAGAGAAAAAATAAAAGAAGCCCTTGCTAAAGAAGAGCCAGTTACAATTAAACCAGCCTACAGGCAAGACGCAGTATCAAGAAAAGTTGACGACGTGGGCAAGACCTACATCGAAGTAGACCTTGCAAGACAAAAACTTTGGTACTACAAGGACGGAGCCTTACAACTTGAAACCAATGTTGTAACAGGTAATCCAACTAAGGGCAACGGAACTCCAACAGGGACTGACAGGATTTGGTCTCGTGAAAGAGATAGGTACCTAACAGGAGAAACTTACCGTTCAAAAGTTTCCTACTGGGCACCAATCAACTGGTCGGGAGTGGGACTTCACGATGCATCATGGAGATCGACCTTTGGCGGAAACATCTACAAGTCAGGTGGGTCACATGGCTGCGTAAACATACCAGTTCCAGTTATGAAAAACCTATTTCCACAAACCTTTACGGGTATGCCAGTTATAGTTTATAACTCAGCAACCCAAAGGGTAAATGATGCAGGCGGGCAAGTAGTAGTTGGTCAACAACCACAAGCCCAAGGGAAAGGACAATAATAAAAATAAGAAAACTCTTGATAAATAAGCTTAATCTTTTATTGATTAAGCTTTATTTTTTTACAATCCTTTATTAGTTATGAATTATAGGGAGTGCTCCAGCTTGTTGAAATCTTACAAGGTCGTAGCCTTTGCTAATATCCCACAAGCTAATAAGTTAGTAAGTAAAAAGTTCGGAGACGTTAAAAAAATTTCACTGTTTGAACGAAGTGAGTTGACATGACCTAACCCAATTTGCGAAAGCAAATTGCTGGTAGGTCAGTTCGCAAATTGGAGCTTGCGACAATTTGTGTTCTTCTATTTTTAGCATGACCGATTTTTTTGGACTTTCAGCGCGTGGGGTTCAAAGGGGGTGGTTTAAGGAGGGGGATACCACCAGGCACAAGCAAGGGGCCTCGCAATGCCCCTTAACCCCCTCCTTAAAAAAACTAAAAATAAAAATATTTTTTATTATGAAAAAACTTTTTTAATATGTTTTTAAAGATAGCTTTCATCTATTTAATATAAATTAAGTCCACATAAAGCTTGAAAAAAATTTAACAAGTGATATAATAAAAACAAGAAATAAATAAATATTTTAAATCTTCAGGGAAGGGTGCAAATCCCAACCGGCGGTAAAGTCCGCGAGCGCAAGCCGAATTGGTGTAATTCCAATACCGACAGTAAAGTCTGGATGAGAGAATGATTTAAACTTTCACGCCCCGAAGGTTCGGGGTTTTTTCATGCCCCAACAGGAGGTAAAATGAATAAAGTAAATTCAAGTTCAATGATACGAACAAAAGACATGACAAAAATAGGAATGCTATCAGTAATTGGTTTTATACTAATGTATTTTCAACTACCACTTACCTTTGTAGCACCACCCTTTATGAAGCTAGACATCTCAGACCTACCAGTACTAATGGGGGCCTTCACAATGGGACCAGCCTACGGCATCATAATCGCAGCCCTAAAAAACATAATGCACATAATCTTTAAGGGCACAATGACAGCAGGAGTTGGCGAACTATCCAACTTCATCATCTCATCAACCTTCGCCTTCGTGTCAGCCTACTTCTATAGGAAGCACAAGACATACAAGGGAGCAATAGTCTCCTTGACATTAGGAGTACTTGCCATGACAACACTTGCAATGATCTCCAACTATTTCGTGGTATTCCCACTATACGGCAAAGTAATGCCAATGGAAGCAATCATAGGAATGGGAGCAGCAATCACATCAAAAATCACAGGCCTATTCACAATGATGATCTACTCAGTCCTACCTTTTAACCTAATAAAAGGCTTTGCAACATCAGCAGTGATGATGCTAGTCTACAAAAGAGTCTCACCACTATTTAAAAACTAAATAAAAAAGATTTAAAAAAGATTAAAGATTAAAGATTAAAGATAAGATAAGATAAAAGAGCAAGCTGTCGCAAGACAGCTTGTTTTTTTTATCCTATATAATATAATTTACAAAGAAAACATTTTAAAAAATACAAAGAGAGGTAGAAAATGAAAATACTTTGCGCAGGCCCAACATCAATCGACCCAAGAGTAATGGAAGTGATGGGAAAGTCCCTTACTAACCCAGACATAGATCCAGAATACGAAAAGAAACACAGACAAGTAGAAAAGAAAATTTCCAAACTCCTAAAGACAGAAGCCACATCCTTTATCATGCTAGGCGAAGGAATGATAGGACTAGAAGGCGCCATCATAAACCTAGTAGAAAAAGGCGACAGAGTCCTAGTCCTTAACAACGGAGTCTTTGGAGGAGGCTTTGCCGACTTTGTAAAATACTATGAAGGAGTGCCCTACATATACGAAGATGACTTCAGACGAGGCTTCGACATAGAAAAACTTAAAAACTTCCTAGAAAAAGACCACGACTTCAAAGTAGCAACCATGGTCCACTGCGAAACACCATCAGGCATCACCAACGACGTCAAGACAATATGCAAGCTCCTAAACTCCTACGGAATCCTAACAATAGTAGACACAGTATCAGGCATGGGAGGAGAAGAATTTGACTTCGACGACTACAAAGTCGACATCGCCCTAGGCGGAAGCCAAAAATGTATCTCAGCACCAACAGGCCTAACCCTAGTGACAATATCAGAGAGAGCCAAGCAGGCAATAAGAGATAGAAAAAAATCAGTTCCTTCATATTATATGAACTTTGAAAACTACTACGCCTACTCCGACGGCTTCGCCTTCCCATACACAATGAACGAAAACTTAACCTACGCCCTAGACCTAGCCCTAGATTTATTATTTGAAAAAGACTCCCTTGCCCTACACAAAAAATACGCAGAAGTCACAAGAGAAATATTTGAAAAAGCAGGCTTCGAACTCTACGCCAAAGACTCAAGATCCAACACACTAACAGCAGTCATGGTCCCAGAAGGCTTCATAGCAGAAGACATCATCTCAGCCCTTAGAGAAAAAGGAATTCTAATCTCTAAGGGAGCAGGCGACATCTTCGAAAAAGTATTTAGAATAGGCCACATGGGCAACAACATTTCCTATGAAAACTTTTTAGAACTCTATGAAAAGTTAGATGAGGTCTTTGGGGAACTAGGGATCAAGACAAAGGTGTCTTTAAAAGAAGAGTTTCAAAAATTAATGCAAAAATAGAATTTTTATTTTTTCTTGAAAGAAAAGGGTGGAAAGAATTATTATAAAACCTAAGATTTTAATAATTCAAAAATTAACCGTGTGTGAATCGACACGGTTAGAAAATATTTCTAAATCTTAAGGCTTTAATTCTTCTATAGATTATTAGAAAAGATCATTAGAAAGATTTCATCTTTAAATAGTTTTGTAAAGCCGAGCTTTACTATTCCCTTTCCGGAGGGGGTGTAGGACCTTTCGATTGGTCCTGCCCCCTCCGGGCCACCCCCAACACCTTCAACGACCTGGCAGGGGCCTTTGCCAACAACCCCGAGCGGCAGACAGCCTAAAATTCAAAACTCGTTAAGCTTAAGCTTTTAAAATTTGAAAACTTCTCAATTTTATAAGATTGCCTTCCAATTACATATATACTTAATCGCTTAACTCAAACAGTTGAATTTTTTAACGGCTGTCTTGCCTTACGGGGTTTTTCAACCTTTAGTCTACGGTTTTAACTTTACAGAGTTTCAAACTTATGCTGAGTTACTTAAACAAATCTAACAACAATTAAAAACTTGCACATCAAAAGAAGCTTAGTCAGTATTGATTAAGCTTCTTCTTTTTATAACTTTGTAATTATTTATGAGTTTGTAAACTTTCATGACTTTGTAAGGAACTACAACTTTAAAATTAGATATGACGTTATAAAGTTTCATAACTTCATAAGAAATTATAACTTCGTTTTTAGCAGTGAGCTTGTCGAGTGCATCAAATGAGTAAAAAAATTGGTTATGCGTTAAAAATTTTCAACTGTTTGAATTCGCGAAGCGAATGAGTTTTGAAAATTTAGCATGATCGATTTTTTTGAACTCAACGTACGTGGGGTGAAGGGGGTGGTTTGGAGGGGCAAGGGGCCTCACGATGCCCCTAAGCCCCTCCAAGAGCAATCATAAAAGCGTAAGCTTTTAAAAGAGTTTTAAAGATGAAATCTTCATACTATAAAATAAGAATTAAAAGCTTAGGCTTTACAAACACATTCTTATTTCTTCTATCATATAAAGAAGAAACCCTCTCTCTTTTTCTTTCCAATTTCTTTCTTTCTTTCCCAAAGAAAAAAATAAAAAATTGCAAACCTGTAACCCTTTTGTTATAATTCTACATACGGTCTAAAAAGACCGCCCTATTAACACGAGAAAGAGCCAAATAAAATACAAGCCATCACAAGAGGGAATGTTGCAAAAGAATTTCGCATATTTCCTTTATGTAATGTAATTGTAATTTTACAAAGCAAAATTCTAGTGTATAATAGAGACACAAGAGGAACATGACAATTAAATAAAACCAAAAGGCGATATTTATTTGTCGACCTCTTAGCCGAGATAGTTCAGTCTCGGCGACAAAAGTTTGAGACTTTTGTAGAATCTACAAAATTTTTAAGGAGGTCGAAAGACAAATGAACAAGAAAATTATTTCTCTAGTACTAGCACTAGTTATGGTACTAGGAACATTCACAAGTGTCTTCGCCGAAGCAGCTAAAGCTGATGCTAAAAAAACTGAGGAAACTAAAAAAACTGAAGTTAAAAAAGCAGAAGCTGGAGAAAAAGTCGAAAAAGTAGTTGGAAAAGATAACAAAATCCAATACATTGTAGACAAAAAGCTTGTTGAAGGCTACGAAGACGGAAACCTAGGTCTTGACAAAAACATCAAGAGATCTGAAATTACAAGACTTCTTGTACTTGCTAATGGTAACGAAGAATTAGCAAAACAACTTCAAGGCTCAATGAAAATCTACTCTGATGTAGATGCTAAGCACTGGGCAAACGGAGTTATCTCAGTAGGAACTACAGTTCCATCTGATGCTAACGGAATTGCAATGCTAGCAGGATACCCTGATGGATCATTCAAGCCAGAAAACGACGTAACTTACGCTGAATTAGCTAAAATGCTAGTAGTTCTTGCTAAAAAAGACCTTACAGCAGACATGGTTAAAAACGCTAAATGGGCAACTTCATGGATGACATGGGCAGCTCAACTAGGAATTCTTGACGACGTAAACGTTGTTGATTCTAACAAAGCAGCTAACAGAGCAGATGCATTCACTATGGTTTACAATGCTCTTTACACAATGAAAGAATTCAAGAGAGTTCCAGCTAACGAAACAAGAGGTATTGTTTCTAACTTTACAAAAGACGTTTTAACTCTTAACCAAGATTCTAAAATGGAATACAAGGTTACTGGAGAAACTGTAGTTGTAAAGGGTGTTGAAGGTCAAAGACAACAAGTTGAACAACTTAAAAAACTTGACGGAAAAGTTAGAGATTACTATCTAGGATCACTAGTTAGAATCCTTACTAACGACAAGAACGAAGTAACTCACATTATCGAACTTGGTAACCCAAAAGAACTTGCTAGAGAAACAGTAGCAGGTAAAGTTACTCTTGACAACTCTGTTTGGAAAGGTGTTGCTGAAAACACTGTAGAAACTGTTAACCTAAAAGATACTGACACAGATATTAAAACAGCTAAAGATGCTCAAAAACTAATTAAAGGAAATGCATCTTATGCAACAATTGAATTCAACAAAAACAATATTGATGCTAAGTATATTAACTTCCACAACATTGGTGAAAAGAATCAAACTCTTGGACTAAAGATCAATGACAAGACTGAATTCTATGTAGCTAACCCAGCTAACAACCAAATGAAGAAAGTTGCTAACGTTAACGAAGCACTTGCTCTTATTGGATTCCACGACTATGATGGATATAAACTAGCAGGCGTATATGCTGGTTTTGATACTGATGGACTTGACAGAAACTGGAAAGCTATCAAATTCAACGATGCTGACAGACACACTGCAAAAGTTGTAGTATTTAACTTTGTAAACAAAGAAGCTGAAGGAGAAAAATACAGAGTAATTAACGAATCTTCTTCTAAGTTTATGACAACTCTTGAAAACACTGACGGTAAACTATTTGATAGAGACAACGTATATGATACTTCAAGATTCGCATTAGAATATGGTGATAAATTTGACGTTATCGAAATTGATAATCACAGAACTGATTCAATTTACAAGACTATAATTGATCACTCAGATACTGATGTATATCCAATTGTTAAGATTACTAAAGTAGATGCTGATAAGAAATTTATCGAAATTGAAGACCTTAGAGGAGAAAAATCATTCTTAGATATTAGAGAAGCAGATATTTTCTCAGCTAAGAGATTTGGTAAACTAGAAGCTGGAACAGCTATCCAATTTGCTGTTAAAGATCTAGAAAGAGACAACAAGGGATATGCTCAATTTAACTCTAATGAAGCAGACGTTATTTCACTTCTTGGAGATATGGATCTTAAGGGATCTCTTGTAGACGTAATTCCATCAGCTGACAAGGCTCAAAGAGTAGGATACGTTGTTGATGTTAAAAACGTTAATGGTGTATGGCACATGGTAGCTAAAGTTGATTACAACCTATTCGACAAAGCTGATAAAAATGGCCACACAACATATATCGTAGCTAACGAAGATGTAGAAGCTCTAAAAGAAGCAAAAGCTAATGGAACTAAGATTGCATTCAAAGTATTTGAAAGAAACCACAATGGTCTATTCATTGCAACTGACATCAGATACAACACAGAAAATCAAGAATCAATTCCAAGCGCAAAAGCTAATCTTGAAGAAGCTCAAAGATTAATCAACAAAGCTATTAATGCTGGTAAAGATGTTAAATTTGAAGATATTAAGGCTGCAGAAGATGCTTATAATAAGCTATCAGTTCTTGATAAAAAGGAACTTAAAAATACAAGTGAATATGCTGACGCAAAAAGAGACGCTATAGCTAAGCAAAAAACAGCAGCTGAAGAAGCTATCACAGCTTTTGTAGATGCTAAAGCAGCAGATGTTAAAAAATACGGTGCAGCTAACAATACAACTTTAGCACCATATATTGATTTAAAGAATGCTACAGAAGTAGCAGAAGCAAAAGCAAGCTTAGAAAAAATTATTAAGTTACAAAAAGTAGCATTAAATGAACTTGCTAAATACGATTATCTATTAAGTAAAGAAACATCAGTTACTGATACTTTAACTAATAGACAAGCTTTTAAAGATAACACTGACCAAGCAAATGGCAGAATTGAAACATTTGATTTAGCAGTGGCTAAAAAGCAAGCATTTAATGGTGTAACTCCAATTAATGAAAAACTTGTTAAGACTGCTGAAATTAAATAATTAGTTTTATTTAATTGAGCTTTAAAGATAAAACCTGAGAGGAAACTCTCGGGTTTTTCTTTTTGTACATAAAAGTTTTTTCTGGTAAAATTGTATCATGAGCTGGTAGTATGGCTGAAAATGAAAATCTTAAGCATATTATAAATAAGGAAGGCTTGAAGAAAATTGCAGGGGATCTTAGGAACACAATAGTCATGATGATATAGAAGATAAGTCTTGTAAATTTTTAGAAAAAACAAAATCCTTCTTTTCAAAAAAATTCAAGAACTTAAATATAAAAAATTTCCTAAAGAAAAACTTTTATTTCTAATTATTTTAGGCTTTAATATTTTAGTTTGCCTAATCTTACATAAATTATTGATTAAAAATGAGAACTTGGCCTTTGGACTTATTGGTCCAGTATTGGAGGGGCTTATACCCATTCGGGCACGCGTACCCATTCGGGGATCGTAAAGAAAATGGTCAAAGACTTTGTCTTTATGAATCGAATAAAAGATTTCATCTTTATAATCTTTTTGTAAAGCAGAGCTTTACGAATCAATCTTGGAGGGGCTTAGGGGCATCGTGAAGTTTATGAGTAAAGACTTCGTCTTTAAAATTCTTTTCTAAAACCTGAGGTTTTAATTCTTCTCTTGGAGGGGATTTAGGGCGTTTCGATCCGCCCTTATCCCCTCCAAACCTCCCCTTAACACCCCCAACGACCTAGCAGGGGCTCGGCCCATTAATACGCAAAAAGCCCTCCGACTAAAAATTTCAAACTACTCGCTACGTTTCACTTCGCTCGCTCGAACAGTGAAATTTTTTTAACGTCTCCGAACTTTTTGCTTATTGCCTTATTAGCTTGTGGCTTATTAGAAAAGTTTATAACCTTATAAGATTTCAACAAGCTGGGGCACTCGATTAGTTTACGGTTCAATTCAAAAGATGATTTCAGTAATAAAGTCATGAAAGGTTGTAGCTTCACAAGGATTTATGAAGTTGTAATTTGTTGAGAAGTGATAAAAAATTCAAGACTCACATTTAATTCTAAAGTCATATTTTGTTGAAAGGTCATAAAAAATTCAAGACTCACATTTAACTCTTAAGTCATAGCTTGTTACGAAGTTATAAAAAGATGAAGCTTAATCATTTACTGGTTAAGCTTTTTTTGATGCAAAACTTTATACGAATTATTAAGTAGGCTTAAGTAAATCTACATAATTTAGAAGTTATGTAGAGGTAAAACCGTAAACTAAAGGTTGAAGAACCCCGTAAGGCAAGACAGCCGTTAAAAAATTCAATGTGCTTGAGCAATTTATTGATCAACCGATGAACCTTACAACGAAAAGGAGCGAAGCGAACTTTGAGTTGATTAGGTTCACGCGAAGCTCGCAAATTAAAAATATAGTCAGGACTTTCTGGCTCTATTGATAAATTATTTTAAGTTTGTAAAAGTTTGAAGCGAGCAAGTTTTGAATTTTTAGGCTGGCTGCCGCTCGGGGTTGTAGGCAAAGGCCCCTGCCAGGTCGTTGAAGGTGATGGGGGTGGCCCGGAGGGGGCAGGACCAATCGAAAGGTCCTACACCCCCTCCGGAAAGGGAATAGTAAAGCCCAGCTTTACAGGAAACTCTTTAAAGATCTCATCTTTATAACAATAAAAAAGAATAGATAAAGCCTAAGCTTTACAAAAAACCTTTAAAAGCGAAGCTTTTGCCATAATTTTCAAAAGATTCTTTTCCATATTTTCTATAAAGAAAATAAGTTTAAACAAATGATTGACAACTTAAAACGGAAGTTCTATAATATCCTTAAGAATAATTTACAAAAGGAGGTAAGCTTAATGGAGATTTTTGATAGGAGGGAAGATGATAATAAGATTGGAGGAAGTAATATGAGTGATGTCACTAGTCCTAGGGGGGACATGAAGGATAATTATAATCTTGAGGGGGATTTTTTGACTGGGTCCAGGGACTCTGGGTCTTCTAAAAGTCCTGAGTCTTTGAAGAAAAATTCTTATGAGGACTTTGACAGGGTCCTGAGGTCTGCTCTTGTTGGCGAGGAGAGGGCAAGGGCAAAGATCTTGTCTATGCTTGACCCTCTTATTAGGTCTTCGATTAAGAGATATTGCCCAGTTTATTCTGAGTTTGAGGATCTTTATTCTGATGGTCGTTATATGGTCTTGGAATGCCTTGAAGATTTTGATGGGAAGAGGTCCTTTCTTAAGTATGTTAAGTCTTCGCTTATGTATTTTTATCTTAATACCTACAAGTACCTCACTAATGTGGAGGGGGATCTTCATGATGATGCTCCTGATGAGGAGGGTCTGTCTATTTTTGATTCTCTTGATGCTGGGGTGGATATTGAGTCGGACTTTTTGGAGGCTGAGAGGCTAGGTTTCTTGAAGGAGGCTCTTGATAGTCTTACTCCAAGGCAGGCGCTGGTGGTTAGGCTTTTCTTTTATGAGCGTCTGGGCCTCAGTGAGATTGCTGATTTTCTTGGCATCTCTAGGTGGACTGTGGTTAATCTCAAGCGCAATGCTATTGCGAACCTGCGTAAATTTATTCTTAATAATAATTTGTAAGGAGGTGTTTTTATGTTGATTGAAAAGAAACTTATTCGCTATAACTTTATGAAGAGGGCGGGGAATGTGACTCCGAGATTTATTGTGGTCCACGACACTGGCAATCCTAATCCTGGTGCTGATGCTCTTGCTCACTTTAGGTATTTAACGGTGGCAACAGGCAGGCTTCGGCTCATTATTTTGTGGATGATGTGAGGGTTGTGGAGACTGTTGAGACTGCTAATGCTTCTTGGCACTGTGGCGATGGTCACGGCAGGTATGGGATCACTAATTCTAATTCTATTGGGGTTGAGATCTGCATCAATAGGGATGGCAATTATGAGGTCGCTCTTGAGAATGCAAGAAAGATTATTAGGTATCTAATGGGTCTTTATAATATTCCCCTTGAGAGGGTGGTAAGGCATTATGATGCTTCCCGTAAGATTTGTCCTCGCTCTATGTCTGAGAATAATTGGAAAAAGTGGTGGGCCTTTAAGGCTTCTCTATAATTTTCAATTTTTTTAAAATTTTTTTATTTTAGCCTAGCAACTTTTGGCAATTTTTTCTATGTATATAGTAGGAGGTGAAAATAATGGCAGTTAAGGTTAAGGAAACTAAACTTATGCTTAAGTCAGTTTTTGCTGACGAGTCTTCTGGCGTGATGAAGAGAAGAACTGTTTCCATCAAGGGTATTAATCCTGAGGCTTCTAAAGAAAACTTATATAGTCTTTCTTCTGGTCTTAACCCTCTTGTTGAAGGAAACTTCTCTACTTCTTCTTTAATCACTGAAGAAGTTTTAGCAAATGAAGCTTAAGATTTATAATCTTTTGTTTGGTAGCTTGTTGGCGTGAAATTTTTGGATTTCACTTGTTATGTATTTTATGAAAGGAGAATTTTTTATGAAGGAAACGAGAACTTTAAGAATGAGTTTTGTTGATGAAGGTGGCAAACCTTGGACTCTTACAATCTCTAACCCTAATGAAAATGTTGGGATAGAAGATGTGAAGGCTGTGTCTAATAACATCACTAGTAATAAGCTTGTGCAAGGGAAGGTTGGCTTTGTCAAGACTTTCAACGGGGCTGCGATTGTAACTAGAAAAGAAGCACCTATTCAGTAAGCTTGAGTAAGGTTGAGTAAGGTTGAGTACGATGGAAGATTTATTAGCTAACATTTCAAATATTGGTTTTCCCATTGCCATCTCTTGTTACCTCTTGGTGAGGTTGGAGAAGAAGATGGAGGAGCTAAAGGAAGTTATTGTAGAACTTTCTAAGGCTTTGGAGAATATGGGGAAATGAGTTGAGTTTTATTGTTAAAACTCTGGAAAGAATCTTTATGGGTTCTTTATTTTTTTGCCCTTTTTTAAAGGGGGAAAGGGAAAAATTGGTAAAAGCTTTGATTTTGGATTGGTTGATAAAGATTTCATCTTTAGATCTTTTTCTAAAGCCTAAGGATTTAAAACCATTTCCGGAGGGGGTTAGGACCTTTCGATTGGTCCTTCCCCCTCCGGGCCACCCCCAACACCTTCAACGACCTGGCAGGGGCCTTTGCCTACAACCCCGAGCGGCAGACAGCCTAAAA
>OGTK01000309.1_pt1 | contig 12952 bp, 10 predicted proteins | sample 1574561 | NCBI WGS metagenome assembly OGTK01 (sample SAMN03295812, study PRJEB24534) | human gut metagenome | isolation source: fecal sample 2 from infant 2 | host: Homo sapiens | place: USA: Pittsburgh, PA | collected 2014-07 | reverse complement strand
GTGGAAAAAACGAGCATTTTACTAAACTAAGAGAAATGCTCGTTTTTTGGCGTGTTTTTTATTCTGGAAATTCGTAAAGAGCTGTCGAAAGATAACGTTCGCCGTTATCCGGAACCAGCGCTAAGACACGTTTGCCTGCGCCTAATTCAACTGCCAAATCAATGGCAGCTTTAATTGCTGCCCCTGCTGAGATCCCCACAAGGATGCCTTCTTTTGGCCCCATTAAACGAGCAGTTTCTAATGCGTCTTCACTAGAAACAGCGGCAACTTTTTGATAAACGGTGGTGTCTAAAACTTCTGGGACAAAACCAGCGCCTATTCCTTGGATTTTATGTGGACCTGGTTCGCCACCTTCTAAAACAGGCGACTCCGTTGGTTCTACTGCAACAATTTCAATGTCTGGAAAAATCCGTTTCAATTCATGGCCAACTCCTGTAACGGTTCCTCCAGTGCCAACACCAGAAACAAACGCATCTAAGCCACGTTTACCAAAGACATCAACAATTTCTTTTCCTGTTTTTTGTTCATGTACCATTGGATTAGCTGGATTATTAAATTGCAAAGGCATGAAGTATCCGTGTTCTTCTGCTAATGCTGTGGCTTTTGCAATTGCCCCTTTCATTCCTTCGGCACCAGGGGTTAATAATAAATCAGCCCCATATGCTTGCATTAATTTGCGGCGTTCAATACTCATAGTATCTGGCATCACAATCTTAACTGGATATCCCAACGCAGCACCTACCATTGCTAACCCAATGCCTGTATTACCACTAGTCGGCTCAATAATCGTTTGTCCAGGTTTTAGGCGACCATCTGCTTCGGCTTGTTGGATCATGCTTAAAGCAATTCGATCTTTCACACTGCCACCAGGATTAAAGAACTCTAGTTTAACAAAAACATCTGCAGCTCCTTCTGGTACCATCCGTTTTAATTTCACAACTGGGCTTTGACCAATTAACTCTGTTACTGATTTTACATAACCTTTAGTCATAATCCTACATCCTCCAATTTTACAAACAATATAATAATTCTTTCTCTAAGCATAGCTCAAAAAAACGATTTCTACCAGAAAAACGAATTTTAGTTTGTGAAAAATTAAATAAAAAAACGGATTATGCTCATCAAATAATTGCTGCTAGCCCTACCTATTTTCACGATAAAAGACCTTACAAAAACTGTCGCTTTTGTAAGGTCCTTCTTCAACTAAATAATTGCAAAATTAACCGATTTGGATGGTTTGACCCACCGATAAAACAGAATCCAATGTTAATCCATTTAGTGACATTAAATTATCAACTGTCGTTCCAAAACGTGCAGCAATGTCCCACAATGTGTCGCCGTTTGCGACAGTGTAACTTTGACTAGCTACAGTTTCTGCTGTTGCTGTTGCAGAAGCCGCTGTATCGATTGTTGTATCAACGGTTCCCGTTGTATCTGAATAACTAGTGGTTTGAGCGACTGGTGCTCCCCAATCATATTGAGTTAAATTATATGCTTCAATTAACCAATTCAATTTTTCGGCATAGCCTGGATCAGTTGCATAACTTCCAGCTAAAGCGGCTGTTGCATCGCGATAACTGCTAGTATTACTCTTCCAAACGCCTGAATAATGGTATGTATCCCCAAAAGCAGTGGAACGAATAACATTGGCATGATCTTGGAACGATTCCGCATAAGAATTATAACTTCTAAATGCTGCTGTGACGGTCACCCATTGTCCGTCTAAATATTCTTTTGTTGGCATATAAACAGATTGTCCATTATAACTTCCTTTTACACCAAACAAGTTATAGTTCGGTGCAGATGCTAACCCAGAACTACCATAACTACTTTCTAGCAACGCTTGAGCAATCATGACGGAAGCATACATATCATTGCTATTGGCAACGGCTGCTGCTGAATTTCCGATTTCATTAATAAATGCTTGCTGGCTTGATTCTGCTTGGGCAGGTACCGCAGCACCAACCACAGGTGCTAAAATCATTGAAGTCCCCGCAACGGCGGTAGCACGTTTATAAGCTTTTTGCTTTTTAAGAGCTTTTTGAATATGTTTACTACTTCTTGTTAACTGTTCGCTCATTCATTTTTCCTCCTCACTGTCTCACTTTTCTATTTTACCGTTAATTTCCTATTGAAACAAGAAATAAACGTATTAAATTTTGAGTTTTAAAATTTCTGTAATGTAATTGAAATCTTGTTTGTATTTAATTAACCCTCTTCACACTTGTGAAAACAACCACTTCTTCTTTTCAATTTGATGAGATTTTTGTTATTTATCCTCTTACTTTTCTTTATTTATTGTGATAAAATTTTTAATGGACTTGTCACTTTTTGAACAAACTTTATAAGAGAAGTCTGTTTTTGTAATCAAAACAACTATTGCCGAGTAGTTGTTGTATTACAAAATGAATTACATAGAAATGTAGGTGGTTAGATGAAGAAACAACAATCGGGTTTAACAAATCAAGTGACGTTTTTATTAGCGTTAACTTGCGGGGTCGTGGTCGCCAATATGTATTATATTCAACCAATTGGCACCCAAATTGCTCAGGCCTTTCAAGTCAGTATTGGTTCTATTGGTTTTGTTACTATGCTGACCCAATTAGGCTATGCGCTAGGCTTACTTTTTCTTGTTCCATTAGGCGATGTCGTTGATCGTCGCAAATTAATCATTCGAGTAGCCGCGCTCTCCTCGCTGTCTCTAAGTGCTGCGTTTTTTGCACCAAGTTTTCTCCTTTTTGCACTCTCTTCTTTTTTTATCGGGCTGCTCTCTATTGTCGCCCAAATTATTATTCCTTATGCTGCGGTCATGGCGGGACCAGCGAACCGTGGTAAAGTAACAGGTCGAATGCTGGGCGGACTATTGACAGGAATTTTATTGTCTCGAACGATCTCGGGTTTCATTGCTAGTGCAGCTTCTTGGCGAACAGTCTACCTAATCGCCGTAATATTCGTGTTAGCATTGGTCGTTCTACTTCAATTAAAATTGCCCAAAACAGTGATACATACTCAAACTTCAAATCGATTAACTTATTTAGGTTCTTTGAAAAGTCTTCCTAAGCTAATCAAAGCGCAACCTTTGTTAAGAGAAGCAACTGTCAATGGCTTTTTTATGTTTGCAACCTTTTCAATCTTTTGGTCTACATTAATTTTCTTTGTTAGTAGTCCAGCTTATTATTGGGGACCGAAAGAAGTCGGTATTTTAGCAATTTTTGGTTTATCGGGAGCATTCGTAGCACCCATCATTGGTCGTCTATCCGATTATTATCCAGAGCGGAAGATTGTTTTGATTGGCCTGTTGATGCAGTTCGGTAGTTTTATCTTACTTTTTCTAGGTGGAACACATGTGGTCTTACTAATCTTAGCAATTATTGTTTTAGATATCGGTACTCAATTTGGGCAAGTAGCCAATCAAACACGCGTCCAAAATTTGGGAGAAGAAGCCAGCAATCGTAACAATACCGTCTTTATGTTTTTCTATTTCATCGGCGGTTCACTGGGTTCATTGATTGGTACATTAATGTGGCAAAACTATGGTTGGTCTGGTGTTACTTTAACTGGTATTGGGTTCCAATTGTTCGCATTATTTTTTCACTTTATGCTCTTTGCTCCCAAAAAGAAATGGAGCAAAAAAACCTGAATGCTATCACAAGCATTCAGGTTTTTTAATGTTTATTTATAGTGATTTATAGGTATTAACCACATTTTCAGGAGTAAAGCCGAATTTTTCAAGAACTAGACCGCCAGGTGCAGAAGCGCCGAAGTGATCAATTGTAATTGTTTTGCCTTCCGTTCCTACATAGCGTTCCCAACCAAAGCTTGCTGCAGCTTCAATTGCCACACGTTTTGTCACAGCTTTAGGTAACACACTTTCTTTATATTCAGCAGATTGTTTTTCAAACAAATCAAAACTTGGCATTGACACGACAGATACATCGATGCCTTCTTCCGCTAATTTAGCTTGTGCTTCCACTGCTAGATTTACTTCAGAACCAGTCGCAATTAAAATCCCTGTTGGTTGTTCACCTTTTTGTGGTGACAATACATAAGCACCTTTTTGAACAGAATCAGAAGCGTGTTCTAACGTTCCTTCTAAAACAGGTAAGTTTTGACGACTTAGAACTAAAATAGTTGGTGTTTCCGTAGAAGTCATAGCAATTTTCCAAGCAGCAACAGTTTCATTGCCGTCTGCTGGACGAATCACATGAACATTTGGAATGCAACGAACACTTGCTAATTGCTCAATTGGTTCGTGTGTTGGCCCATCTTCACCCACCGCAACAGAGTCATGCGTTAAGACGTAAGTTACAGGAACTTTTTGTAAAGCGGCTAAACGGATTGCTGGACGTAAGTAGTCAGTAAAGACGAAGAATGTCCCGCCATAAACATGACTACCACCGTGTAATTGAATCCCGTTCATTGCTGCAGCCATTGCAAATTCGCGAACACCAAACCAAATATTACGGCCTTCGTATTGACCAGGTTCGAAATCTTTTTCTGCAGCAACCATTGTATTATTTGAGGCTGATAAATCAGCTGAACCGCCCCAGAAACTTGGAACAACTTTTGAAATAGCTTGAATCGTTTCTTTACTTGTTACACGACTTGCGGCACTTGTTCCTAGTTCATATTTAGGTAATTCTTGTTCCCAACCTTCAGGTAATTGGTTGGCAAAAGCTTCTTTAAATTGTTTGGCTAATTCTGGATGCGCATGTTCATAGTTCTTAAACATCTCATTCCAAGTCTCTTCAGCTTTTTGGCCTTCGTCAATCATCGTTTCTTTAAAACGAGCAGCGACTTCCTCTGGCACAGTAAAGTCAGGATATTCCCAACCATAAACAGCTTTAGCCGCTGTAATGCCCTCTTCACCAATTGGCGCGCCGTGAACGGAAGAAGTTCCTTCTTTTGGTGCTCCGTAACCAATGACTGTTTTAACTTCAATCAATGTTGGTTTATCTGTTTCAGCTTTAGCCGCTTCAATCGCAGCCTCTATTTCATCTAAATCATTGCCATCTTTAACTAAAATATGTTGCCATCCGTATGCTTCATAACGAGCCCCAACATTTTCAGTAAAGGCTTTAGAAGTTGGTCCATCTAATGAGATGTCATTTGAATCGTACAAGACAATTAATTTACCTAATTTCATATGACCAGCCATTGAACTTGCTTCTTGGGAAACACCTTCCATTAAATCGCCGTCACCACAAATTGCGTACGTATAATGATCCATAATAGGGAAACTATCACGATTATAAGTTGCAGCTAAATGCGCTTCAGCCATTGCCATACCAACAGCCATAGCAATCCCTTGTCCTAGAGGTCCCGTTGTTGCTTCAACACCATCTGTGTGGTGCACTTCTGGATGCCCTGGTGTTTTACTATCCCATTGACGGAAATTTTTCAAATCGTCAATTGTTACGTTGTATCCTGATAGATGTAATAAGCTGTACAACATTGCAGAGCCGTGGCCTGCTGAAAGTACAAAACGATCACGATCAACCCAGTTTCTAGAAGTTGTTGGGTTCACCTTTAAATGTTTTGTCCAAAGTGCATACGCCATTGGGGCAGCACCCATTGGTAAACCAGGATGTCCTGAGTTCGCTTTTTGTACGGCTTCAATACTTAATGTCCGGATTGTATTAACGCCCAATTGATCTGTCTTGTCAAACAAAAAAATCATCTCCTAATTTAGGTTTTTTTTACCTTTATTCATAGTGTAGCTTATTTCGACAATGAAAGCAATTACTTTCTGTTGTGAAGTCCTTTTTCACGTTGAATTTGTTTTAGTTTTTCAGGAGTCACATCGGTCCCTTCTTGATCCACGACCTTCATTCCTTCGATATGGTGACGCATCCCTCCACGAAATGCTTCTAAATACTCTTTACGTAATTCTTGTTGTTCGACTTTTTCTTTCGCACTAAGTTCTTCCACTTTTGCTTTATTCGCTAATTCATTTATACGGGCAATTTTTTCTTTCGATAACATCAAAATCCCTCCTTACTCTCACTGTCTATATTATAAGAACTGCCTTAAAAAAACAACTATATTCTGATATTTATAAAACACGAACGCTTGTTTGATTTCGTTCGCATTTTATGGTACACTAATTTTATCAATTGAAAGAAGGTGCGGGTTTTGGCGAAACGTACAGAAACAAGACAATTAGAAGTACTTAAATATATATACGAACAAGTCGAATTAAAGGGTTATCCGCCAACCGTTCGCGAAATTGGGAAGGCTGTTGATTTATCCTCAACTTCTACCGTTCACGGACATTTAGCTCGTCTTGAAAAAAAGGGTCTAATCTTACGTGACCCAACAAAACCGCGAGCAATCGAATTAACACCAGAAGGCTTGGAAAAGATCGGAATTCAGCCGACAACTATTCCGATGTTAGGTGTCGTAACTGCTGGTGAACCAATTTTAGCGGTGGAAGAAGCATCAGATTTCTTCCCGTTACCTCCTGATTTACGTACAGAAGAAAATGCTTTATTTATGTTGACGATTCGAGGAGAAAGTATGATTAACGCAGGTATTCTAGATGGCGACCAAGTGATTGTTCGTAAGCAATCGAATGCCAATAATGGCGACATCGTAATCGCAATGACCGATGAAGATGAAGCAACCTGTAAACGATTCTTCCGAGAAGTAGATCATATCCGCTTGCAGCCTGAAAATGATGCATTAGCGCCTATTCTTTTAGATAACGTTACAATTTTAGGTAAAGTTGTTGGTTTATATCGCAATCATATTTAATAAAAAAAGGAAGTCACTCCGTTGAGCGGCTTCCTTTTTTGCTTGTTAACAAGTGAATAGCCTTTTGAGCTTCCTCGATAACCTCTTCTTCAGTTTCTACAGAAAGTAGATAATTTAAAGCTTCTAAACTTTGCTCAGGTTCTCTTTTTGCGAGCTGACCTAACGACCAAGCAGCTGTTCCGCGAATGACAGGACGCTGATCATTTAAACAGAGAATAATTTGTGGGATAGCTTCACGGCCGCCCAAATTCGCTAACGCAATCAAGGCATTCCGTTGCAATGGTTTTTTACCACGCCAAGAGCCTGCTAAGTGTCCGAATTGCTGTTTAAACTCTTTATTGGAAATAGTTAATAACGGTGCCAATTTGGGATAAACTTCTTCAATCTTTGGCTCCATCTCTTCATGAAAATGAAAATCTTTTCCTTTATTATAAGGGCAAACCAGCTGACAAATGTCGCAACCATAAATGACGTTACGCATTTTTTTTCGATACTCTTCAGGCATCATGCCTTTTGTTTGCGTTTGATAAGACAAACATTTTTGAGCATTCATTCGACCGTCCCCTAACAAAGCCCCTGTAGGACACCCTGTGATACAACGAGTACAATCACCGCAACCGTTTGGAACAGGTTCATCTGGCTCAAATTGAATGTTGGTGGTCACCTCACCTAAATATACAAAGGAACCAAATTCTTCGGTAATCAGTAGACCATTTTTACCAATGAATCCTAAACCCGCCCGCTGAGCAACAGCGGTGTCGACATATTCGCCAGTATCCACTTGCGGCCGAAAGCGCCAGTGTTCTTTTTCTGCTTCAGTGGCAGCTTGCTCTTCAATAAAAGCAATTAATTTTTGCAACCGATCCTGCAAAATGTGATGATAATCAATTCCCCAAGAGGCTCGCGCAAATTGGCCACGCTTTTCATCTCTAGGCATTTTTTCCTGAGCTTTGGTGGGATAAGCTAAAGCAATGGAGATAATGCTTTTAGGATGCTCAAACGTTTTTTCTGGGTAAATTCGTTCTTCCACATTTTGATGTTCAAACCCCGAGTTATATCCTCGCTCTCGTTGTTCATGCAGAGAATCTTCTAATTCAATAAATGGTTCAGCATGAGTAAAGCCAATTTTATCGATGCCTAAACGTTGACTCTCTTGAATAATTTTTTCTTTCAATGTCGGCATTGCTCATGCCTCCCTTCATTTTATTATTTATCGTTTCGATGATACGTTTCATAGTCATGTGCATAGAGATTTTTCTCGTCCACGACGCCGGGAACAGTGGCAACTTTTTCCCAAACAGACCAGTCAATTTCTGGAAAGAAGGTGTCGCCTTCAAACGTTTCATGAATCATCGTCCGATATAAGACATCGCATGCGGGAATCAGTTCTTTAAAAACGACAGAACCTCCACCAATAACGGTCACACCTTCATAGTTGTCAGCATACGCAAGAATCTCCTCTACGGAATGCATAACCAAAACGCCTTCAGCTTGGTAATCCGGATTACTGGTAAGAACAATCGTTGTTCGATTTGGTAACGGACGACATCCCATACCTTCGAAAGTTGCACGTCCTAAAACCAATGTATTATGAATTGTTTTTTCCTTGAAAAATTTCAAGTCGTTGGGTAAATGCCAAGGCAATTTGCCTTCTTTACCAATCACGCCTTGTTCATCTTGGGCCCAAATGGCTGCTAACATAGCTTCTCTCTCCTTTTTTATACGGCAATCGGCGCTTTAATCGTTGGATGTGGGTCATAGCCTTCTACTTTAATATCTTCCATATCAAAATCAAAAACAGAAGCCTTGTCTGGATTCAAAACGAGCGTTGGGAAAGAACGAACTTCTCGTGATAATTGTTCTTGCATTTGCTCCACATGATTTTGATATAAGTGGGCATCTCCTAGCGTGTGTACAAACTCGCCCACTGCTAAACCTGTTTCATGTGCAATCAGATGTGTCAATAAAGCATAGCTTGCAATGTTAAAAGGAACACCTAAAAAAACATCGGCACTGCGCTGATAAAGTTGACAGCTTAATTTTCCTTCATTTACATAAAATTGAAACATAGTGTGACAAGGCGGCAACGCCATTGAAGGCACATCTTCTGGATTCCAAGCAGAAACAATTAAACGACGAGAATCAGGATTGGTTTTAATCATTTCAATCACATTAGCTAATTGATCAATAAAGCTACCGTCTTTGGTTTCCCAGTGACGCTATTGTGCACCATAAATATTCCCTAATTCACCATATTTTTCTGCAAATTCTGCATCATTTAAAATGGCGTCACAGAATTTTTGATGTTCTTCTTTGTATTGTTCTGCAAATGCTGGATCTTGTAAGACACGATGCCCAAAATCCGTCATGTCTGGTCCTTGATAATCTGCGCTTTTTACGTAACGTTCGAACGCCCATTCATCCCAAATATGATTATTTCGCTCTAACAAATAGCGAATATTCGTGTCGCCTTTTAAAAACCACAATAACTCACTTTTAATCAAGCCAAACGGTACTCGTTTGGTTGTTAGTAAGGGAAATCCTTTGGCCAAATCAAAACGCATTTGATAGCCAAATAAACTATACGTCCCAGTTCCTGTACGGTCTTCTTTAAAATGACCTTCTTCTAAAATCTTTTTTCCTAGCGCTAAGTATGCTTCTTCCATCTTATTCCCTCCGTCTCTTAATCCGCGTATTCACTCAAGTATTCCCAACGATTCATTTTTTCTTCTAACAATTGTTCCGTTGCTGTTACCGCTTCTTGTAGTTCTTGTAAACGAACAAAATCATCACCCTGATGATTCATTTCTTCAGTTAATGTTTCTAATTTCGTTTCTAATTGTGTGATGTCTTCTTCAATTGTTGCCCACTCTTTTTGTTCCATATAAGTCAGCTTTGTTTTTTCTTTCTTTTCTGTCGATGCTTCTTTTAATGGTTTATTGAGCGGTTTTTCTTTGACCTTTTCTTGTTCTTTTTGGTTCGTCAAATATTCACTCATCGTGCCATAAAATGATAGGATCTGACCATTTCCTTGAAAAACTAACAATTTATCCATTGTTTTATCCAAGAAATAACGGTCATGAGAAACCGCAATTACCGCTCCTTTGAACGTTTGAATATAATCTTCTAAAATGGTCAACGTATCAATGTCCAAATCGTTGGTTGGCTCATCCAATAATAACACGTTAGGCTGACTAATTAATAATTTTAAGAGATATAACCGGCGTTTTTCTCCACCAGACAGTTTGCCAATCAGTGTGCCATGCATAAAACGAGGAAATAAAAAGCGCTCTAACATTTCAGCGACCCCAACGCTGCTTCCATCACTGCGTTTCACTTCTTCTGCTGCTTCTTGCAAATAAGCAATCATCCGTTGATTAGGATCCATTTCTTCGTTTTGCTGGGTATAATAGCCAATTCGGACGGTTTCACCGATACTATATAGGCCACTCTCTAAAGGAATGCGTCCAGCTAAAATATTTAATAACGTGGATTTGCCTGCACCATTTTTACCAGTAATGCCAATTCGATCGTTTGCTTGAATGAGTAAATTAAAGTCTTTCAAAAGCTGTTTATGATCAATGGCATAATTTCCTTCCTTGATTTCCAGAACTTTTTTCCCTAAACGCTGCGTGGCAAAGTCTGCTTCTAAGGTGCCATTGGTTTGTACCTGATGCAAGTTTTCTTTTAAATCCTGAAACCGATCAATTCTTGCTTGCTGTTTCGTTCCTCGTGCTTGAACGCCTGCTCGCATCCACGCAAGTTCTTGTTTGAAGAGGCGTTTTCTTTTTTCTTCTTGTTCTACAGCGACACGTTCACGTTCGGCTTTTTCCATCACATACGTTTCATAGTTTCCTTTGTATTCATACAGTTTTCCAAAAGAAAGTTCGAAAATCCGATTGGTTACTCGATCTAAAAAGTAGCGGTCATGGGTCACCATTAAAACCGCACCACGATAGTTATTTAAAAAGTTTTCCAGCCATTCAATCGTTTCATAATCCAGATGGTTCGTTGGTTCATCCAATAACAGTAAATCAGGCGCTTCAATTAAGACTTGCGCCAAGCTTACTCGTTTTAACTGCCCACCAGAAAGCTCACCTATTTTCTTTTCCAATGTGGGAATACCTAATTTTTGTAAAATAATTTTTGCATTGGTATCTGCTGTCCAAGCATCTTGTTTATTCATGGCTTCTTCTGCTTGCGTGTAACGTCTTTGAACCCCTTCGTCTAAACCATTCTCACTTAAAGCAGCTAACGCTAATTCATAATTTTTGACTGCTTTTATGATCGGGCTGTCTCCCTGAAACACGGCTTCTGCAATCGTAATATTCTCGTCAAATGTTTGATTCTGGGAAAGGTACCCAATTTGATAATCACTTGGCTGCTGAATCGCAGCAAGATCACCATCACCGCTATCTACGCCAGCAATAATATTTAATAAACTGGTTTTCCCTGTGCCGTTAATCCCAATTAAACCAATGCGATCTTTTTCATGAATCAAAAAAGAAAGATGATCAAATAGTGTTTTTTCCCCATATGTTTTGGTTAAATCTGTTACTTTTAATTCTTTCACCGACACTACCAACTCCTTCTATTTTGGTCTTGCTTATTGTATCAAAAATTGGATTATAAAAAAAGTGCATGAGATAAAAATCGTCTTGGTTTCATCTCATACACTATTACTTATTCTTTATTAAAATTTTTAACAAATCGTTTCAGCGGAACATTATTCACTTCGCCGCTAATCGAATAACTCTCTAATAAATTGACATTTTTTCGTAACTCGTTCGCTTCGATAATTGAAATGCGTTCAGATTGTTCGTAATGATCAATCATCCGTCGTTCTTCTTGGAAGCCTAATAATAGGTCTTTGACATAGTCTGTCTCCGTATGAACAATATATGAATCAATAAATTCGCCTTTTTCAAACTTATGGGCTAAATCCAAGCGTCCGTCAATGAAGAAATCAATTAAATCATCATCATAGACACCGCGCAAATTATCTAAACTCTTCAGAATAACTTGAGAATTTCTTAGAAAAACTTGGCGAATATTTTCTAGTTCTTCATTTCGTAATTCTTTTTCTTCTTCAGAAGCTTCACCACGATTGAAAAATAACTTAGGATGTAAAAGAATCGAAATGATTTGTCGAGCAAATAATAACCAAAAGCCTACAATCGATAATAATTGTTTGGCAATCGACCGTTGCATCCGTGTAATTAATCGTTGATACATACGATAACTTCTGACACTAATTTCTCCTTGTTTCAGACTTTCTTCTAAGCCGTCCCGTTCAATGGACACAATTAACGTCCGCAACTCTTGCACTTCTTGTTTTCGTTCCGCACTTAGCTGCTCGGTATACAATTCTTTTAAACGATCTTGATAATTTTCAATGACCGCATTCATTTCACCACGAGGATTCTCTTCATTTTGCTGTTTTAAGACATCAATGACATCACGTAATAAATCAATTTCGACTGACTCTTCATTTTCCACTTCCGTCTCTGAATCAGTTAAAAATGGTAAAACTAGAATCCCGCCAATCAGAGTCACCAAAATAACACAAGCCGTAATGAATAGTAATAACGGTCGTTCTTTAAAATGCTCGCCGTTAATCGCTGTTGGCAAAATAAAGATGGTGGCTAAACTCACTGTTCCTTTAACACCGCCAAAAGTTAAAATCAGCATTTCATTCATTGCGTTTTTAACTTTCTTAAGGCCATGTTGAAGCGTGTAAACACTGAAAATGGCTAAGAAACGAATCAAAAAGACAACGGCGCTAATAATTAGAACAACCATTAGTAGGAACCAGTTTGAATATTGTTGGTCAATCCAAATTGGCGAAAACACTTGAGAAAGTTCAATTCCTAAGAATAAGAAAACTAAGGCATTTAAAGTGAACTCAATCATACTCCAAATACTTTCGCCAACATTTGACAGCTCTGCTTCAAAAAGCGAAACTTTTTTCAAACTAGATGCTTGCATAATTCCAGCAATCACAGCAGCAATAATTCCAGAAACGCCAATCAACTCTGAAATTAAATAAGCAATAAATGGCAAGAGTAATTCAATCAACAAGTAGCCTGTAACATCTTTTGCCACTGCGGTTTCAAGCAAATGAACAATTTGCTGTTTTAATAAAACTAACACGATTCCGACTACCGCTCCACCAATACTGGAAATAACCAAGGTC
>OGTK01000298.1_pt1 | contig 13662 bp, 12 predicted proteins | sample 1574561 | NCBI WGS metagenome assembly OGTK01 (sample SAMN03295812, study PRJEB24534) | human gut metagenome | isolation source: fecal sample 2 from infant 2 | host: Homo sapiens | place: USA: Pittsburgh, PA | collected 2014-07 | reverse complement strand
CAATAATACTAGTTGATGAATTTGAGTCAGCTCTGGATGAAGAATCATCAAAACTAATAGCTGATAAATTTTTGAGTTCAGAAAAAACGCTGATAATGATTTCTCACAATTTAGAGCAGTCATTTTTACAAAGGTTTGATTCCATAATTTTTATGGAAAATGGGGAAGTTACTGCAATGGGAAAATACGAAGTATTATTAAAAAATTGTGATAACTTCTATAAATATTTAATTCAAACTGCCCCTAGTGGAGGTAATATTCATGAATACAATACTACGAGCGTGTAATTTAAGTAAATCGTTTGGTTTACAAGAGGTGTTAACTAATATCAATTTTGACATTCAATCAGGAGATATAGTTGGCTTGATTGGAAAAAATGGCTGTGGAAAGACTACTCTAATGAAGATGATATTGGGTTTTACATCACAAACCAAGGGTTATATTCAATTTGAAGGTGATCCGAATTATCATACTAAAAGGAAGACATTAAATAAAATCGGTTTCCTCCTAGATTGTAGGCTGTTTGAAGATTTCTCTGCATATGATAATTTGAAATTATTCTCTATGTACTCTTCAACAGTTAATGAAGAAAATTTAGATGACCGAATTGAGAGGTTGTTAAAGTTTGTTGGTTTAGATAATAGTAAAAAACTAGTAAAATCTTATTCTTTTGGTATGAAACAGAGATTGGGTTTGGCACTGGCATTACTAGATGATCCTGAATTTTTGATTTTAGACGAACCATTTGTCGGTTTGGATCCCACCGGAGTTAGAGTTCTTCTAGATTATATTGTAAAGTTACGTCGGGAAAAGGGTGTTACGATACTAATCTCATCACATCAGTTACATGAAATTGAAGAAATTTGTGACTATTTCTTATTTATAAATGAAAAGAGTATTGAAAAACATTCTAAACTAGGGGAAAATCAAATAGTTATTACTTTGGGACATGTAGTACCAGAGTTGGAACAGGACTTAAGAGATATGATTGATATGAAAGAAGGTCAGATAACTTTACCAAAGGATATGTCGTTGCTGAATTCAACATTAAAGCTTATTTACAAGTATAATAGTGAATTAAAAGATATCACAATAAATGATTCTACAGAAGAGTTATTTAGGGGGTGAAAAAATGCAATCGATAATATTAGCAGAACTATATAAATTACTGAAACGGAAAAATTTTATCATATTAGCAGTGTTATCTTTGTGGTCGTTAATTTACGGATTAGGCGCTTTTTTACATTGGGATTTTGTAAAAATTGGTGCTAAGTTGGATTTAGTTACCTTTATTACAACGATGTGGACGTTTTTATTGATATTAACTATTCCACTATTATTAATTTTGTACACTGCCTCCTTTATTTTAGGAGGAGAAATCCAAGGAGGGCAAATTTTACTAGAAGTAAACCGAGTATCTAGTAAGAAAACGTTGATTATTTCTAAGTATATAGTTGTCATCTTATCAATCTTATTTTTGTATGTACTGAACTGCTTATCATCACTCATCACTTATATTTGTTTTTTATCTCGAAGTGAGTTTGGTTACGTACATTTTTGGGAACTGCATTCTACAAATATGCAATCAATAATAATTAGTTTGGTAAATTTAAGTTTCATTATTTTATTGGCTAGTGTAGCCTTTTACTTATCGTTATATGTTTCGGCAATAGTAGCCGCATTTGCAAGTTTAGGTGTTTATTTTTTATGTCAACTTTTGTCATATATTGCTATTATTTCTAAATTTGTTCCGGGATACTTTTTTATTGTATCGAATTATCGTTTTTCATTGGAATTATCTATAGTTCACTTGTTAGGTTATTTCTTGATTTGTCTGTTATTATTGATTACTACTACGAAAGGATTTGAAAAGAAAGCATTATGAGTGATATAATATTTCAAAAAGGAATTCATGAAAGCACATGTATAAAATAGCAATTTGTGATGATGATAGTCTACAAGTTAGTCATTTAGAAACTCAAATTTCAAAGTATTTTGATGAGATTAATGTTCACTATGAGATTGATGGCTATTATAAAGGAAATCGTCTAGTAAAGGCGATGAGCACTCAGGCAGATAACTATCAATTGATATTTTTAGATATTGAAATGGAGGATATTAATGGTATTGAAACTGCAAAATTATTGAGAAATTTAGATAAGAGTTTCGTCTTAATCTATGTTACAAGTTATGAGCAATATGCTTTAGAGAGTTTTGAAGTATCTCCGTTTCGTTATCTTATAAAACCTGTATCTACTGAAAAATTGAGAGACGTTCTTAGTGATGTTCTCGTAGAATTAACTGCTAAACAGAAATTCTTATTTTATCAAGTAGGTATGGAACATTTTCAAGTAATCTTAGATAATATTGTGTGCTTATATTCTGAATTTGGTCGAAAAATCCACCTTGAGTTGGTTAATGATAATAGCGTGTTGTTTTATGGAAAAATATCAACACTTGAAGAAGAGTTACCTCAAACACATTTTATTAGAGTCAATAGCGGTGCAATAATTAATCTAGACTATGTTGTATCTTTTAATAGAAATGAAGTAACGATGATAAATGGTGACTGTATTACTATTAGTAGAAGTCGAAAGAAAACAGTAGTAGCAACTTACAATCAGTTTATTGAGAGGAGTTTTGGATTATGATTGATTTGTTTAAAACAATTGGAATCCTCTCTCTTTTTTTATTTCAAAGCTTTGTTATTTGGATTTATTTACTACAATTTTTTGTTGTCAGAATACCTAAAATGAGATTTTATTGTTTTATTTTTTGTATTTATTTTGTTGGTAGAACATCAATAACAGTGGATCAGACCACGTTTATTGATTTAAAAATTTTTTCTTTATTTTGTACTTTCTTGATTCTTTTCTTCTTTTTATCTGGGGAGGTGATGAAAAAAGTATTTCATTTCTTATTTCTGACTTTTTGGTTCTTGATTCAAGAGGATATTGCAGGTTTATTATTTAATCATACGCCAGAAACTAAAGTATTTGTTATTCTTTTCGTTCAATTTTTATTGATGCTGTTGACTCTTTTCTTCATATTGGGATTGAAGCGTTTCAAAGTAGATAATTTAATAGGTCTGAATAAAATGGAATATGGCATTCTTTCAGTTACTCCATTTTTTTCTATTATTCTGCTGTTACATAAGGTAGCGCTGCCTCTAGTAAAGGTTCTTGCATTTGATAGTTATTTGTGGTTAATAAATATTGTTATAATCGTGCTTTACAATTACTTAAGTGAAAAAAACTACAATATTATCAAAAACAAAGTAGCTTTTGATGAAAATAGTATGACTAGTGAAATTATAAAGCAAGAAAAGGAGCTAGCCGTTCTTAGACATGATTTGAAAAATATTGTTTCTTCAATAGATTTTTATGCAGATAATAGTGATTATGAAAATATTAAAGTAATAACTCGAAAGATACTGGGACAGGAAGTATTTAATCGTAAGATTACAGGTTGTATACCTATTGATGCTGTGTTAAATCAAAAAATATCTAAGATGAAAAAAGATGGTATTCTACATAATTTAGATTTACAGGTTCCATATAATTTAGACTTAAGTACTATTGCGATTGATTCATGTGCCATTCTTGGGAATCTTCTTGATAATGCTATAGAAGAAATTGAACGTAATAGCTTAGAAGAACCGATTGAAATAGCTCTGCGTTTTAAAAATAATAAATTAGTTTTCAAAGTTGCTAATCCCATCAGAACTTCTAATGTAGATGTTAATTATGATGGAATGAAGTCTATTAAATCTCCTAACAGACAAGGTATAGGAATAAAAAGTAGTTATGATAGAGTCATGAAATTAAAGGGGCACCTAAACATTACTGTTCAGTCAAATCAATTTATTGTACTAGTTGTGATTCCGTTAAGGATGAAATGAGTTTTTATCAAATCTATATTTAAACTCTGCTAATAGGCAGAGTTCTTTATTTAAGATCTATCGTACTATCAATTCTCAACAGAAAGTAAATATCTTGCTTTTGGGCTAGGAAGTTAGTAGTTATGTGGTAAACTGAGTCATAGGAATAAATCTCTTTCTAGTAATGTTTCGCAACTCTACTATAACGGATTTATTCCTTTTTGTGTTTACCCAACTTATTTTACACTACCAATAAATAGACCTTTGCAGTGAATATTAGGAGAAATATTAATCAAAAATGCCTCACTGATTAAGTGAAGCATTTTTGATTACATAGAAGATACTGTATTGTCTATTTTTGGACTTATTGAAATGATTTCAGGTTATTTTAGTTTAGTTTTTGGAATCAAGAACGGCTTTAAATCAATATTTCTGACGTTAACAAGACTTAAAAAATCATGAAACAAGTCGTAAAGAGATATAATATGGATTGAGCTCCCTTTATCTATAACAGAAATTGACAGTATCTTGTTGGTTGAAAAGTCGTTACAAATGTGGTAAAATTGCTATAGTAACGATAATAATGTATTCATGGGGATATATCACCATGATAATGGAACGTCGTGGAATATCAACATGACGTTTTAACGCAAGGGGGAAAACTCTTGCGTTTTTTGTTTTGAAAGTCTGTTATAGTTAAATAGACAAAATGTCTTTAATAAAGAGTGTCCCCCAACCCAAGATTGATGTGATGATATTTATGTGTTAAAAAATTAAGCTAGGAAGTTAAGAATATGGAAATCAAAAATCACTTTGGTGTATATGGTATTTGTTTTGAGAATGGGAAATTGCTATGCATTGAGAAAACGAGAGGACCTTATCAGCATCGTTTTGATCTACCGGGTGGTAGCCAGGAAGCAGGTGAAGGGCTGACAGAAACCCTCAAGAGAGAAGTTCTGGAGGAAACAGGCTATACGCTTAGCAGTTATTCAAATCCTAGGATGTATGATGTGCTGGTTCAAGAAGAGGGCCAAGACTTCGCTGTGCATCATATCATGGCCTTTTATGATATCGTACTCGATTTCGAAAACTCTCAAAAATCACTTCCACATGAAGTTCTTGATGGAAGCAATGATTCAGCAAATGCAATTTGGATTCCTTTCGAGCAGATTACCGAAGAAAATGCCTCACCCTTAGTGTTGAAGGTGAAGGCAGAGTTAGTAGGAATTCCAGAATTAGAGCTGACAAGCTATATAAATTGGAAGACAAAAGAAGGAGAACAAATGAAACCTCAAGAAATGTGGAATGCCTACAAGCAAATTAACCCCTCGATCGGAGATGAAATCGATGCTTGGGCTTTTGGAGTAGAAGCCGATCTCTTGGCAGATTTGGTGTTAAAAGGTGAAAAGACGGCAACTGCATCAGCCTATGATCTTTATGCAGTTGATAACGACCCCCTGCCACAAGAAGGGACCTTTGATGTTATTTTAGACAGTCAAGATCAGGCTGTCTGCATTGTCGAAGTCACAAAGGTTTCTGTTCAGCCTTTCCATCAAGTGTCAGCCGACCATGCCTACAAGGAAGGTGAGGGTGATAAATCTCTGGCCTATTGGCGTCAGGTTCATGAGGAGGTTTTCACCGAGTGGATGAGCGAGGCCGGACTGACTTTTACACCTGACAGCAAGGTTGTTTTAGAAGAATTTCGTAAGGTTTATCCATTATAGAACACACACTCCTTCTTGGAGAGTTTTTTGATATGGATCTTATTTTCCAAAAGGGGTAAAAAATGATGTAATGTAAGCGATATTATACAGAAGTACAGGAACAGTACGACCGCAGGGCTAAACAAAAAGGTCGGAAGTCTTGTTTGAAGTTGATGAACACGCCTGAGAGTATGATACTAAGCGAGATATTCTCTATCTCGTCTTAGGTCCTGAAGTTCAGTAGAAAGTTAAGATACGTATTTAATACGTGGCTTTTTTAAAAGGGGATATACCAGATGCGTTTTAATTCTAAAAGTGACAGAGATTTGGCTTTTGAACAGGCTCTTTTGAGGCACCATATCATAAAAAAGAGCTACTTAAGTTTTCGAAATAACAGCTGTCATCGGCACAAGAGACAACTCTAGAAGAGTCAGATGAAACGTCCGAACTTGTTAATCAACTTACAAATGGGGCAGCAGTAGCATATTTAGTTCCCTATGCTTTTCTAGATGATATAGCATTACATTGGGAATCTTTCCAAACCTAAGCGAATGCTTACTGATAGTAGAAAACAAATAGGTACTTAAAGTTTTTAAATGTTGAGTGCTTTTTTTGTTACTTTTTGAAATGTTTTACGAATAAATAAAGTAGAAAATAGGAGGTATACAACATGATGACATTCGATGAAGTAATGGAAGCGATAGAAAGAGGATATATTAAGGGCGATAGCTTAAACATCGTTCGACGTGATGGAAAAATCCATGATTATGTTTTATCAGGTGAGAAAGTAGAGCCAGGAGAGGTTGTGACAAAAGAGGCTTTAAAGGATGTCCTTGACGAGTTGAGAGAGCTTTAAGAGCTTATCTTTTGATTTTGCATCAGGAAACATGCCTCATTTCACGTGAACTTTAAAATATTTACAACTACTGGGGTTTTCAAAATGTAAAGGAAGTGATTGGTCGAAGTACAATCACAGTTCGTTTTGATGATATGATGGTTTAAAAAATGACAAATCTTGGACCGACTTTTAAAAGAGGTATAACCAAGGTTCTGGATAATGTGAAATCGATCAATAATGATTTCGGAATTTGGGAAAAGTCTGCGAGCTTGGTGGGATATATCCATTGTGATAAACTGCATTTTTTGGCGAACTTTCAATGGGTATTTCGAATAGTGGTTTGACGGCGATTATCAAGGATAGTTATGAGTTTGTTGGTTTCATAAGTTCTTCCTAATGAGGTTTTGTCGTTTTTCATTATAGTTCTTATCGTACTTTTTGTCTGCATTCAAAAAGCTCTATAATCTTTACGGTGGTTATACTCACTACAGAAATTGTAGAGCTAGAAAGTTTTGTTAATCACTTGCCTAGCCACCTTTTTTAGGATATAATAATAATGGAAAGAGGCGATTCACTGCCTATATCCCAAATGTGAGCGTTAAATGAGGCGATTCACTGCCTATATCCCAAATGTGAGCGTTAAATGAGGCGATTCACTGCCTATACCCCAAATGTGAGCGTTAAATGAGGCGATTCACTGCCTACATCCCAAAGTGAAACTAAGCTAGGGGTTTCCTAGCTTTTTATATATAATTACACGGAGAAACTTTAGTGAATTTCTTAAACGATTCTATTGCTTTTTATGAAATTGACAATGATTACATTGAATATCTACATCAAGTTGATTCCAATGTATATTACCATCCTTCTTATAGAGCAACGATAAAGCCATACGTGGGTATATTGGTTGATATTGAAAATACCAAGTATTTCATTCCATTAACGTCTGCGAAGGAAAAGCATAAAAAGCAACGAATGCGAAGCCGTGATTATTTAATGATTTACGACTTAGTTGATAAGAACTCTAATGAGGAAAATGCAATTTATCGTGATCATCCAAACTTGTTAGATAAAAAATATCACATTCTTGCTGTCTTAGATATTCGAAAAATGATTCCAGTTGCAGAGGGAGCGTATAAGAAAATAGAATTCAAGACTCTTGAATTGAACTACCAATTCCTATTTTATAAGGAGCATGAGTTTTGTAAGTCGAAACAAGACAAAATCATTTCGAATGCGTCTAAAATCTACAGTAAAACGATAGAAAAAGGAAACGCTCTAAGTAAATTTCATTGTGATTATATTGCACTAGAGAAAGCTTTGCAAAATTATAAATAAGTTAGAAAGACGCTTTGAATTACGTCTTTTTTATTTGTCAAGCAAAGAGGCTCTTTTCTACCATTTGTTAATTTTATCAAGAATTTAAGTAAAAAAAGAAATAAGACAGTTGCTATTCTAAGCTTGTTGTCTTATTTTTAACACTTACAGAGCCATAAAATGGCATGCTAAAAAAACATCATTTGGTCTTTTTTATGTTCAGAGTGATAAGACACGCTTCCTAAAGTTAATAAAGTTCCTAAAACCGAAGCCCAGACATTTAATATCTTTGATAATCTTATTGGTCCCCTCTAATTCCTGAAAGTGAAAAGGCAACAGCTGTTTTGCTTGGTTACCTTGGCTCAGCAGATTGCCTTTCCTACTGACTGTGTTCACACTATTGTTACCTTTCTTCTGTCCTTTGTGGTCATTGTATCCCTTTATGGTCTGGGCTTTCTCTTTGCCAGTTTTTCCTTTGTCTTTACAAAAATTTCCAGCATTACTAGCCTCCTTGCTTACGGGATTCTCTTTTTGGTTGTTTTTGAGGAGCAATCGAGTCATTTGATTGCTACTGTATCTCGATTCTTGCCTTTTCATCTCTAGGTGAGTTTTATCCACCAGCCAAGTTGGTTCGTTCTTTTATTATTACTGGGCCACGGTTTGTTTTACTGCTCTTAGGATACTTGTGCTTTCAAACTTGTTTGACCTATGCCAAAAAGAAGGGAAATTTGTTCCATGTATAATGAAGTGAAGCGATTTTATCTCTTTCGCAGGAGACGCTGGGCGGATACCCTGTTTGATACCCTCTACCACGTCATTTTCATTCTTGGATTTTATAGCCTTTTGAGGAAAATTCTGACTTTCAGTTGTCCTATTTCTATTATTATTTCATCTTGACCCAAGTGGTTTCCTTGGGCAATGAAGAGTTGGAGTACGAGATTCGGTCGGGGCAATCCTTCGGCATTCAGTATGCTTTGCAATCAGTGTATAGAATTTACCTTCAACGAGCTATGGTTTACTTTGTTTGGTTTACTTTGTTTGGTTTACTTTGTTTGGTTGTCTTTGATTTTCTGGGTTGCTCTGCTTTTGATTCATCAGGGCTTACCAACTCACTTTTCTTTGAAGGTCATCAGTTTCCAAGGGTTGCTCGTAGTACTGATTGGTTTCCTGATTTTTCTCGTCTATTATCTTGTCATGATTCGACTAACCATCCGTTTCCAACGGATTTCAGTCTTGATAGATTTTCTAAACACCGTGCTCTTATTCTACTCAGGACTCGTCTTTCCAGTGGTGAGTTTTGGGAATTTGAAGAAATTATTTGATGGGATTATAAAAAATTAAAGATTCTTTTTCGATACAGAGTCCTTTTTCTATTGAAATCTTTTTTTGATTCCTATTCTCTGAGAGAGTGAAGGTGATATACTCCCCTTATAGTGGACAGTGAAAAAACAAAAATTCACTAGAAGTGAACGGCACCTCAAAAGAAGTCCAAAATCTGTTGAAGAAAAACTAGAAGTAGTTTAACTCTATCTAAACGAAGAGAAGTCTTCGATTATCTTGCTAGAAGATATAAGATTGGTTAAACAACCATTAAATGATGGATCTGTAAGCATAAGCAAGATGGTGTTTTTTTATTTAGATAGACTATCCCGATAAGGCAGTTTGCTTTCCGTTTAATCTACTTAATAGCATTTACGAAATTTGGTTGAAAAAATATAAAAAATTTAAAAATAGGGTCCTCTGAGCTTCGAATACAAGACCTGTTATGATATACTTATATCAAGGTTAAGGAATGAGGTTTCTCCCCTCGCCTTAACCCGACCATTGTTGTTGTAAGGTTAGACGAGATTTCTCCTCTCGCATCTAACATAATCTATTAAGTTCTATTAGTTATGAATCAGGGGCCTCCCCCAAAGCATAACTATCCTTTCTGTTTTTAGTGTTATGAGGTTTCTCCCCTCGCTGTTAAGCTAAAAATAGTCATTGTTTTTCTTCTCCAGAGAAATTTCTCTTGGGAAGAGAGGTAGTCCATTGAGGGCTGCCTCTTTTTTGTTGTCAACAGAAACTTATTTTGAATAAAAAAAAACATCGGAACAACAGGGGGTCCCAATGGTTACAACAACAATAATTTCAAAAAACAATGACGTTTTAAGAAAAAGAAGATATGGAGAAGAAGGAGAAAAGCAACCTCTCCATAAAATTCCCCGAAGGGTAAAACAATGACTGTGTTTAGGAATACTCCTAAACACATTTTTAGTATAGCTTATTGATAGGGTTATTTCAATGCTAGGAAACCAGAATAAGCTCGAAAGTCAACCTATGTCACTAGGTTGCGACACCCATATAAAATAGCCTATCATGGCTTCATGGTAGAATTTAAAGATTATGAAAATACACAAGGGCTCGAAGAGCTGGAAGGTTGGCGGTATTTTCCGATTAGAGCAGCAAATAGGATCAAGTCCTTCTGGGAGAGCAACAGGGTTTTCTCTTACTTGAGGAGACATCGGTTAAAACGAACGTTGATCATTAGCTATGCATTACTGGGAACTATGGTATGGACAGCTACAACTGCTTATTTCTCTCCAACCCGAGTTACTTACTTAGAGTCACAACTGCAGGCAACACAATCATTTGGTAATGGCCTTGGAAGCATCACAGCAACCTCTATGACTTACTCCTCTTCAAATGGGTTGGTCGTTATGGAGTTAACAACATCAGATGCTACTAGTGCTATTAAAAAAGGGATTAATACTGAAAATCTTGATTGGCAGGTTTTCTTGCCAAGTAGTGTTAAAAATCCTGAAGCAGTGACCTTAGAAGTCATTCCGTTAACCGGAGATAAGGTGTATCTGGTCATGCGTAATGTGCCTTCAGATTATACACTCATGGTTATCCGTGCAACAAATAAGACACCAAACTCAAACAGTCTTAAGATTGATGTCCAAGAATACAATGACTACTTATCCTCAAGTTCCAATGACGCTTCGGTTTCTAAGCAGAGTCAACGAAAAGATAAGGAAGGGAATAAGAACTACGTTGATTTCTTTGTAACTCCTCAAAATGAACTTCTCAAAAACAAATATGTCAAGAATTTGTCTCGTGAGAAGTTTGCCCTCAATATTTTTGAAGAGGAGTTGAAATATCAAAAAGGTCAACGAAAAGAACTCTTGGCTTCTGCAAAAACACTGGATGACAGTGTCAAGGAAGATACTAAGACATTGGAGCAGTTGAAGCGTGAGTCAGAATACTTGGTCGGTAACGAGTTAACCGATAAGCAGAGTGATATGGAAGCTATCGAGAAAAGTATGGACTCTAAAGAGAAGGACGGAGCGAAAGCGCGTGAAAATGCTGCTTATGTTCAGACAATCATTGAACAGATTGAAAAGAATATCAAAGCAGTTAAGAATGGTACTTACAAGTTTAATTCACCAGTGCGCTCAGTAAAACAAGATATTGGGGAATAAATATAAAAAGGAAAGAAAGGACTTTATTAACGATTATGACAATTGATGAACAACGCTATTTACTTAACCAGGATTGCCTATTGATGAAATATCAGCGAGGTAACGCTATGAATGAACCCCTTCAAATTTTTAGAGGGAAATGGGCAGACGGTTTAGAACGCCTACATCAAATCATTGATAAAGAAGTTGGTTGGAAGAACTTTCGTAGTTTTGTCTCAAGTAACGTACATCATGACTCTGAAACATCCATTGAGGTAGTTAAGACACACTTAAACCAATGCCGTATTGAATGTACGGACCTTTTGGATATTGATTTTGGAGAGAAAGGTTCTATTTGTATTCAGAGGGATCAAGTGGAGCTTTTGACTGAGAAATTCCGTTATTTCCTTTATTTTGAAAGTAATATTCAACCAATGATGGATATTGACTTCTAGGAGGTACTGGATGAATCAAGAAGAAAATCAACAACAAGAGGGGAACTGGGGACTGCCTCGTGGTCTTTACACGCAGGTAAAGTACTACGGTGTTCCGGTAATGAAAGCCTTCATTATAGTAGGGAGTTTTGTTTTTCCGCTACAATTCAGGGATATATTTTTCCCTAGAGGGCAGGAGTTGAAGTTCCTAATCAATTTACTCTGTACAATGACTTTAACGATTTATTGGATGATCCCTTCTTCGTCTGGTGGAAATAAGTTCTGGGAATTTATTCATGCACACCGTCGGACAAAGAAACGTTATTATCCAATTGATAAGAACTGTTACCCAGAGTTGAGAGATGATGGCTCGAAAAACCGTCGCTACTTAATGGATAAGGCTGCAGAACGTTTAGGAAGGAAGTATAAATAGATGAAGGAGAGGACTAACCATAATCTTAGTAAGACTCCTTATATTGACAAATACACAACAGACCTTACTGAGAAAATCAGACCCAAGCGTCAAGATTTTGTGGCTTGGGGTAGACAAGATGAAATCGGACAAGTCTTTATCTCACTGAATCGATTAGAAAAAAACTCTCCTGTACTAATTGGTGAAGCTGGTGTAGGTAAAACAGCTATTGTAGAAGGAATTTGTGCGGATATTCTTAACAAGAAAGCCCACGTCCCAACACGTTTCCAAGGTAAGCAGGTTAAGCAACTAGAATTATCTGCTATCCAAGGGAAAGAATTTGACCATACTGGTAAAGAGGTGAATATCATTGCCAAAATGGACGGATTGATTAGAGAGTTCATGGCTCATAAAGATGAGTTTATCCTCTTTATTGATGAAGTGCATACCATTATGGGAACTGGGGTTGAGGGAAGTGCTCTTGACGTCGCTAATAGCTTGAAACCAGCCTTATCTCGTGGGGAAATCTATCTTATTTCAGCCACTACAGCTGATGAGTTTATGATTATCGAACGAGACCCAGCGATGGAACGACGTCTGCAACCAGTTTACGTTGATGAACTGGACAAAGAGGCATCTATTTTGGTCTTGAAAAAACGTCGTCCCAAGTATAAACGAGAACTTGATATTGAGATTCCTACTGATGCCATTAAGGCAGCAGTAGAATTATCTATTCGTTATGTCACGGATAAAATGCTTCCGGATAAAGCTATTGATATTATTGATGAAGCTTCAGCGACTGCAAATATCGATGGGAAATCAGAGATTACCTTAAAAGATATTGCGAGTGTCATTCACCGTAAAAAAGGTATTCCTATGGAAAGTCTACTACGCACGTCTTCAACTCCAGTGGATTTTGCGGAAGGGATGCGTGCTGTTGTTAAGGGGCAAGACCATGTGATTCGAACTATAGCACGCCTTATGTATAAAGGTATTCAGGGTGGGCAGAACAAGCGAAGACCTCTAGGAACTCTTCTTCTACTTGGAACAACAGGTACAGGTAAAACAGAATTGGCGAAACAAGCAGCAAAACAACTGTTTGGTAGTGAAGAAGCGATGATTCGGCTGGATATGTCAGAATACATGACTGATAATGCTGTTGTTCGTCTTATAGGAAATGACGAGCGAAAAGGTGACTTAACGGAAAAAATTAAGAAGAATCCCTACTCGTTAGTACTATTGGACGAGTTAGAAAAGGCTCATCCAGATGTCTGGGCTTTATATTTGCAAATGCTTGATGACGGGCATTTGACTGATGGACGTGGACGAAAAATCAATTTTAAGAATACGTTTATCATTGCGACATCAAACGTGGGGCATAAGCGAATCAGAGATAAATATATCACCTCTGGTCAAACCTTTACAGAAATGAACAAGACTGACTATAAAGAGTTCATGAAGGATATGAGAGACGAGTTAATCAAGATCTTTAAACGTCCTGAATTTATCAACCGCTGGAAAATTGAAGTGACTAATATCTTGACGAAACGAACCATTGATAAGATTGTCTATTCAAAAATGGCTGTACATGAGAGTAGTTGGTTTAAAGAGCATCATATCCTTATTAATTATGAG
>OGTK01000273.1_pt1 | contig 16118 bp, 11 predicted proteins | sample 1574561 | NCBI WGS metagenome assembly OGTK01 (sample SAMN03295812, study PRJEB24534) | human gut metagenome | isolation source: fecal sample 2 from infant 2 | host: Homo sapiens | place: USA: Pittsburgh, PA | collected 2014-07 | reverse complement strand
GAGACGACAGTCACACGCGAGTGATGGGAGGCACCGTTGCCAGCATCCGTCTACCTGAGCTTTGACGCGCCTGATGGAGTGCCCGCGACGCCGCGGCGACTTCATGCTGCCCTGTCGGCAGTACTGGATTTGCCGCCGGGCATTAGCCCCGAGAGGGCCGCGCAGTTCCCGACTCTGGCCCACCGCCCTCCGCACGGGGCCGGGGGCGTGAAGCCATATTCACTTGGAGAGCTCAGCCATTCGGCATCCACGTTCGGCGTCGAGGTGCGTTTCCTGGACGACCGTTTGATTGACACGCTGGATGCGTGGCTGTCCTGGGGCGGAGTCATGCGCCTCGGGGCGGGCACCGATGATGACGCGATGTTGGTTGCATCCGAGGGCCAGGTCATCAGCCAGGCTTCATGGGAAGAGCTGGCGGAGCGGGACCAGGACACGGCGTGGGAGATTCGCCTTGTCACGCCGACGACGTTTTCGTCGAAGGGAAATCACGTGCCGAGCCTGTCTCCGGCGACGATTGCAACGAGTTTGCAGCAGCGCTGGTGGGCGTGGAATCGGAGGCTCGCTCCCCCACGCATCGACCGCGATGCCATGGCGAGCGTGCTGGCGACCCAGGATTTCACCCGGACGTCACTTGTTTCACTGGCCATGCCCCGCAGCGCAGGCCAGGGCCGTTTGAGCTCGCGCCGGATCCCGGCCCACGAGGGCCGCCTGCGCATCAGCGGCGTCGAGGGCACCGAAGCGACCCGCATCTTCTCGCGCCTGATGGCCCTGTCCGCATACACGAACGTCGGCTCACACACGAGCTATGGCATGGGCGTCATAGACGCTGTGGCCGCATAAGAGAGGAAGATACATTGATCGACATCAGCAAATCGCCTCATCGAGTGGCAATAATCTCCGTTTCTTGCGTCGTAACCGCTTCTGTATTCGTTTCGGCATTTTACTTTCTCACTCCAGTTCCCTGGTGTAAAGAGCTATGCACGCAGCTCCTTTTTCCAGCGATCTACTCTATCTCCGGAGGCCTGGCTGTAATCTGGGCTGGCGAGGAATCCGTCAAAATGCTACTCAGACTACGCGAGCGCATTAGTCACGGACTCACACATAAAAGAATCCTGCTCGCTGGCGACAAGCAAGAGTGCGACAATGTCGAAGCGCAACTACGCTATTCACAACTATTTAACAAGAACAATATCACAAATAAAGCGACTCTTATTACACCGAAATACAATTACGATTTTGGCACATTCACAGAGTACGACCTAGTTATCCTATGCTTTAGCAGAAAGCTCTTAAAAACGATTACCGTAAACGAGAAGCCCTGCAAGATACTGAATGACGAGCAAACTAAACTACTAACAGACACGCTAGCATCGATCGGCAGCAGCAAAACTACACAAAAGGCTCTTATCCCCCGACAAAATATTGTTGGCCTCATCACTCTATGCCCACCTGGATCCCTGTACACGGAAGAGCAAAAAGATCCTTTCGAACGTCCTTTTACTGTCGTTGTCAACCAAATTGGGCGGATGATGACAGATATCTTTTCACTGTTGACAACGCTGCCACCGCGCTACTGAGAGTAGGAAGGAGCCAACGATGACAAGTTACCTCGTCATGCTGCAGACGAACAGCAATCAGCCCTTCATCTTTTCATCCCCTCGCCTGCGCGAGCAGATCGGCGCATCCTTCGAGATCACACTGCTATCCCATTGGGTGAAGGAAGAGGCAAAAGAGCTACTCAGTCTTAAGAAGCTTCCGAGTTCTTTCTGGGTATCCGACTCGTCCGGCAAGGTGATCGTCCGATTCACCGAGACTGATGGTGATTCAAAGGAATTAGCGAAGCGACTGATCCGAGAGGTCACGCTCCGAGCGCTGACTGATGCCCCGGGCCTCGACGTCACGGGCGTCTTCGTCAAGGCGTCATCCAACACGGTCTGTGCGGACGACCTGCAAAAGCTTGATCGTGTCTTTTTGGAGTACTCGCTGAACCGCCGCCCCGCCTCGGCGCGTTTCCCGCAGTTCCCATTCCTAGAGAGAGCTGACGAATCGGCTCTTCCAGCAGTTGCGCCCTTAACAAAGTCAGACACGAATAGGATTTATGCAACGGCTCGTGCAGTCGGAATTAAGGAATCATACGAGGGACGCGTAAAGCTCAAGGAACAGGAAAAGCTAGAAAACGGCGAAGATTCCCAATCTACGGTTCTGGTTGACTTCAACGCGATCCTGTACACAGCTACGAAGGAAGACGCGAAACCCGACTACAAGCTATCTCTTCCAGCGCGCTTCAAGCGCGCATGGGCACTGCCTGCACGTTTCAAGCAGCTTGACGATGTCTCAGGTGAATTGAAGACGTCCATGGCTGATCTCTATCGTGACCCAACCCGCCTGGAAGCGGCCTTTCAAGAGACAGCGGTTGTAGAGCAGAAAATTGTGCGAGAAGGCGATGCAACGCCAGGGTCAGAACTAGACCAGGACTCCACTCCCCCTTCCCTGTCTTCAGTTGGTGTGGTCCATGTTGACGGTAACGGCGTTGGCGCGATCATGCGTGACCTCGTCGAGGCATTCAAGAAAACGAACAACACGCTCGATAAGCTCACCAAAGCGCCGTATCCGAGAAAACCCAACCCGTGCGGCAAGAAACCCCCTCGTACCTGCCCGCACAACAAGAAGCCGCCTCGTTTCCAGTGGTTCGTCATGGAAGTGAACTACCGTCTCGACGGTGTCGTTAAAGCAGCGGTGGCTGCTGCATGGAAGGACATCGAAGATTACACACTTGGACGCCAGGCGCCTCCGGTTGTCCCGGTGCTTGTCGGGGGCGATGACCTCACCGTCTATGTCGAAGGAAAGTTCGCAGTTCCCTTCGCCGAGGCCTACATCCGCCATTACGAGGAACTCACAGAGAAGGACGAGCTTCTGAAACAACTTGCCGTCGTCGCCGGCTCGAAGAAAGCGGGTCCCCTGACAGCCTCGGCGGGCGTGGCCATCGTGGGCCGCAACTTCCCCTTCCATATCGCTTACGACCTGGCGGAAGGCCTGGTGTCGCGTGGCAAGAAGCTCGGCAAGAAGAAGGATACGGTCCCCTGTTCGACGATCGACTTCCATGTTCTGCGCGATGCGACGGTCCTCGACCCGGACGACACGCTGGACGAGTACAAGGGTCGCGCACAGCGTCCCTTCCTGATCGGCCACTACGCGCCGCAGCGCATCGGGGAGGCAACCACGACCTCGTCCGAGGAAACACCCGCCGCAGCTCCGCAGCCGTTGTCCTCCTGGGCGCGTATCCTTCAGGCGGTCGCAGCCTTCGACGGCAAGAAACCGGACGACCCCACGCAGATCACCGGCGATCCGTTCCCGCGTGCCCGCGCGAACCGCATCGTGAAGCTCCTCGCTAGCTATGTCACGGTTTCCAAGGACGATAAGGCGCGATCCGAGTGTCTCGGGTATGTCCTGAAGAACAACGTCAAGGTGTTCGCGACGCAGGAGCAGATCGACAAGGACAGAGAAGAGCCAAACAACGACAAGAGGATAACGAAGCGCTGCGAGCACCCCATCTGCGCGATCCGCCTCGAGTGGACGGATGCGCAGGAGAACGCGCGGGGCACGAAGACGCTCGTGAAGGCGTTGGGGCCGCTGCCCTCGAAGACGCGCCTCGACGATTCCGACGAGTACACGGAGGATTGCATCGAGCAGGTGCGATGGCTCCTGGACCTCATCGACCTGTCCGGGAACATGCCCGACCGCTACCTCGCTTCCCGGATTAGCGATGACGCCAACCGCGTCGGCTCCCCGGAAGCAGCAGACGATTCCACCGCAGGAGGTGCCCAGTGACCACCGCTTCACCTACCACTTCTCCTACCGCGAGCGGCCACGTAACCATCGTGTTCACGTCCGACTGGGGCGTGTCCACAGGCGTAGGTCAGGCTGGGCGCACGCACTCAACAATCGAGCGTTCCGGGGATGACCCGGTCGTGCGCGGCACGGTCATCACGGGCGTCCTGCGCGAGCAGGCGATGCTGGCAGCGAAGGCCCTCGACGGGCAGAAGGACGGGAAGTGGACCAGCTTTGCCCTGTGGCTCTTCGGCCAGGACCCCAACAGCGAGCCAGGCTCAACCCCCCACCCGCGTCACGTTCTCTTCTCGGACGCGACCCCGGCCTCGAAGATCCCGATCCACGACACGGTATCCCTCTCCATCGACCCAAAGACGGGGACAGCACGCGCCCAGTTCCTGCGCTTCACGGAACGCGCGGCGGCTGGCATCCTTACGGGCACGTTCACTCTCATCGACGAGGCCGAGGATGAGCACTCCCTACAACAGACTATTGAGGCGGCACACTTCCTCCTGGGGGTTACGGGCCTCATGGTCCGAGGCATCGGCTCGGGCCGCAGCGGAGGCGACGGCGAGTGCACGGTCCTCGTGACCAGCAACGAGGTTGAGGCGCGAGCCGGGCAGTCCACGTCCAAGATCGTCGCCTTCGCTTCGTCATGCGCGCAGGAGCTGAGGACGAGCCTCAAGAAGCTGGCGCAGTCTCTCGAAGTTGTCAGCACGCTCCCAACCCCGCAGCGCAGCACACAACACCAGGTTGGGACCGTCGACGGTTCCGCAGCTCAGCACAGCGGCGGGCACCACCTAATCCTCGACCTCACGCTCAACTCGCCCATCGTGTCCTACGAGGTCCCCTTCTCGAACGAAATCCGCTCCTTGGATTTCCTGCGCGGAACGATCCTGCTCCCCTGGCTGCACCGGCTGGTGTCGTCAAAGAAGCACGGAGAGGATGAGGCGGTCATTACCAACGCCGTGACCGGTGGCCACCTGGTCGTCTCGGACGCGCTGCCGGTCATCAGCGAAACAGAGGGACTCCCCGTTCCCCTGACGCTCAAGACGGACAAGATGCTGCCCTCGGAGTCACCCATCACCCTGTACGGCGATTCCACCAAGGAAACGGGGAAGATCCCCGTACGCGGCGGGTACGTGTTCTACGACCCCAAGGGAGGCGACAGCGAGGACCCTCAGGGCTGGTACGGTAAGCCGCCGCTGCGCGGGCGACAGACGACCGCCATCAACCACGAGACGGGCGCAGCCAGCAGGGGCCAACTGGTTCTCGTCGACGCACTGCCCGAAGGCATGAGTATGCGCGCGCACGTCTGGGTGTCGGATGAGCTCTGGAACGCCGCCTCTATCTCCAATCTTCTCAACGAGCCACGCGTGGCCCGGCTCGGGTCACGCAAGCTCACGGGCACATTCGGGTCCGCGACGTGCACGCTGCGTGAAGAGACAGACGATGAGCGGGAGTCGCGCAGCCACTTCGGCAACGCTGGCATCGCGCGGCCCACGGACGACGCCTCCGCCTCCGCCGACGGGACGACACCCGGAGAGTCCGCCCCGGCCTCGTCAGACGATCAGACAGTCTCCCTGTGGTTTATCTCCGACGTGATCGCCCGTTCCGCTGGGCTCGGGGCCGGAGGGACCGTCGATGACCTCATTCGTGCATTCAAGCGCGAGGGCATCGATCTCGGGTCGATCAAGGCCGCTTCAATCCGGCATCGCCGCGTCGACTCATGGTCGCCTGCAGACAACGGGCCACGCGCGAGTCGCCTAGCGATCCAGGCGGGTTCCGTCATCCAGGTGAGCGCCAATGATGAGAACCACGCCAAGCTCCTGGAGCTCGCCGCCTTTGGAGTGGGCGAGCTGACGGCGCAGGGCTACGGCCGTTTCGTCGTCGCGCATCCCCTTCTCAGCATCGAATCCATTGAGGTCACGAAAGCAAAGCGCAAGCACTTTGTGCCCAAGAAGGCGCCCGAAGGAGGCGAAGAGAAGTGACATTCACACGCTATGAGCTCACTATTCCAGTCGAGCTGACGTCAGAGCTCCACATCGGCGGTGTGGACGAGGTCCCCGAGCGCGACGGGGAGGGTACCGTCATCCGCTTCTGCCGCAATGGCCTTAAAGAGCCGACGATCCCCGGCCGGTCCATCAGGGGCGCGGTTCGCGCGGCGTGCGACATTGCCCGTCAGGCGCTAAAGGACGCCGGGGATCCCGCAACTCAGGACGGCGAAGCCTTCTCGAAAGAGAATTGGATCTCCCTATGGGGCGATGACACGGACTACACCGGCAAGTCACTCCTCGATCGCCGCCTGCGCAGTGACGATTCCCTGCCGATCAGGCAGAGCGCACTCACCTTCCACGCGGTATCCTTCCCGGATTACAAGGACAGCGATTCCGGAGAATCTCCCTTGCCGAGGCGTCACGGCGTCGGCATCGACCGGACGACCGGGGCCGCCTCGGACGGAGCTCTCTATGAGCATGAGTTCCTTCCCCGCGGCACAAAGTTCGACATTCGCATCACTGCCGAGGGGCGCGACAACGAGCCGATGGGACGCGACCAGTCGGAGGGGATTCCGGGGCCTGCGCCCTCCGAGGCAATTGAGCTGCTCCTTCGCCTCATCCGCTCCCTCTTCAAGAGCGAAGCAATTTCGTTGGGCGGACGCACTGGGTCCGGGCAGGGACGTATCAAGGTCCAAAAGTCCGACAAGAAACGCCAAGGGTCCAAAGAGGAGCGCCGAGAGCTTGACGAGCAATATCTGCGAATAGTCGCCAAGTCGAAGGGAATCGAGGGGAAGAAGCCCGTCAATATCGTTGATGCGCTGACGGGCGCACTAACCGAAGAGCCAGAATCGTCTATGGGCACAAACAGTTCTGCTTGGGCAGGCAGCAAGCCCGCGTGTATCGAGATCACCTGGTGGTCTCCCACCGGTATTTTCGTGGCCGAGGACGAAAAGCTGACGAAGCAGCGCAAAGCTGCGAAAGAAGCAGAGAATGAGGAGAAGAGTATCGAAGAGGAGGTTCGCGAGGTTGTTCATCCGCTCCGGGACCCATCTGAGGAGTGGGAGAAAGCCCAACTCCTCATACCGGGAACCTCGATTCGTGGTGCACTGCGCTCACGGGCCTCACGCATCGCGCGGACTGTTCTTGCGGCACGGGGCAATGTGGAGCCTTTCGCCTCGCACGACATCCACGAGCAGATCGCCGCGGAGCCGAACCTGGTCCGGTACTTGTTCGGATGCGCCAAGTACCGGGGTGCTGTCACCGTTCACGATTGCCGGTCCAAGAAGCGCGGCACGCGCGTCGAGGTCACGCACAACGCGATTGACCGGTGGACGGGCGGCGTGATCGACGGCGGTCTCTTCACTGAGGCCGTCTACCTGGGAACGAAGTGGGAACCGATCCAGATCGATATTGACCTGCGACGCCTGTTGAAGAACATTAAAGAGGAGAAGGGGCCGGAAGCTAAGCGCGAACCTGCCGACGCCTACAAGAACGCGGACGGTTCGGACGAGAGCAAGCAGCCGAAACCAAGCCACGCTGACTACGCTCACGCCTCCTACGTGCTGCTCGGGTTGGCGCTTGCCGAGTTGTCGGCGGGCACACTCCCCTTGGGAAGCCGCACGACCCGAGGCATGGGCCAGGTCGTCGTCTCATCGATCGATGTCCATGGCTGCACCCGGGACGACGTCGAAGTTCCGGAGCGAAAGCTCGATGGCGATATGGCATTGGGGCACCCGGGAACAGCAGTAAGCAATCCGACGCAGGACCGATACGACGCACAGCGAGCGCTTGCAGGGGATGTCCTGGGCTATTTGAAGGAAGTAAAGGGTGCGAAGAACTGGTCGGAGTGTCTAGAGAACAGCCCCAGAACCGCACGCACACAATCTGAAGGGATGGGAAACGGCGATGACTGACAAGGTTCAGAAAGCGATGCTGGCACACTCACCGATCCTCTTGGATTCTGGTAACACACCATACTTGGAAGACTTCCTCGCGTACGCACGGGAACATTCGGGCGAGGACGTTCAGGGCCTGGCATTCGCGACCAACGGGACGTGGCCGGTGTTGAGATTCGACAAGTGCTCCCCCGCCGAGACGCCGAAGCTTTCTGTCACGCCGACCGATGGGCGACACTTCGAACCGACTAAGGTCTTCGAACTACGTCTTTGGATACCTGTGAAACTGCCTGATGAACCCGCAGATGGCGCCGTTCTAGCTCGCGAGTACCGGTGGATCAACGGCGTGGGTGCCGTTGAGCTGGGGGTCTCCGCAGGCACCGGCAGTTCACAGCCGAGCGGAAGTAAGGAGTCTGGCGTCACAGGCTGGGTGCACGCGGTGCAATATCTGCAACACGTTCCTTCGAGCAGGAGCACAGCGAATCCCGGTACAGATTCGACCGATAACGAGTCGAACCAGAGCGGTGGAGGTACCACCACCAGCTACATGACAGCACTCGAGTTCATCCAAGCAGAAGATAAGTACGGAAACACGGTCGTTATCGACCAGCTATTCACAGGAAAGTGGAACTAAACATGTCTACCAGCAATAGCTATGAATTCACACCCTTCCACTCATCCGTCAACAGAATACCGTCAATTCGGGCACACACCAGCAAGCTATCTCCCTCACATGAGTTGCGCTTCCTGCGCGACCAAACACCTGAGCCAATTAGCGAAATCAATCAGGAGCAGCTTTCTGGTTCGATTTCAGTAAGGGCAACTGTCGAAACACCTCTCATCACAGGGAGTCAAGAACGAGCTAAAACACAAACACCTAAATCAGGTAACACAAGAGAGATCACTACCATCAGACCATACATTGTCGACGATGAGACCTTCATATCCCCAACAATGTTTAAAGGAATGCTATCCAACGCTTTTGAAGCATTAACAAACTCAAGATACCGCATATTTGACGAACATAACGCACCACTAACCTACAGAATCGACCCCGCAACTTCAGTATCACTGATGCCAGTGCGCATCAACCATTCAGACAGCGGTGAAGTATTCATCGACCTTCTCGACGGGTCACATTCCCACAGGAACAGCGTTTCCGATGCTAATCGAGAAATCCCCGTAGCACTAGCAGCATCTCTATATGACGGCACAACATCTGGAATCACATTAAGGGAGCACCACCCACAAGCCTCACGCCATAGTCGACCGCTACCTGGGTCAACAGGCTCCCCACGGGATCGTTTCATCGCAGCCTCATCACCAAAGTCAGGGGATCCATTTCCTGAGATTTTCTTTGACGCTGCACTTGTATCAAATGGACTATACGCTTACTGGATCGTTACAGGTTTATATAAGTCGCAGCAGCAGAAAGAGCCGGACTACACGTTCGATATTGACTTCAACAAACTCAAATTGAAGTTGATTGATGAAAAATGGGCACTCAAGGGATACCTGTACACAACAACCAATCCCCTCGACCGCAAGGCCAGTAAATCAACTTTCAGGGATAAGAAGAGCGAACGCATATTCTTTTCCTTCAGGGAAACGCCTCAGCGGATCAAACTAAGCCAAGATAAAGCAAAGGAACTCTTCTCGAGATATGAGAACACAGTTCAGAGTTACCGCAGTATGTACAAGAAACGAGAAGAACAAGCTTCAAGAAAAGGGCAAGAAAAGCCGATTCCTAACAGATTCATAACAGATCAAAGCTGGTCAATTGCAGACGACGGCAGCCTCGCATATGCGATTCTAAGCGATGACCAGTCAGAAATTATCGACCTTGTCCCGATTCCAATTGGACGGGCAAGCTATGCCGACGCGCCTGCAGCGCTGGCCAATACCAACATGCTCACCCCACCCGCATCCGACACAGACGCATCTACCGCAGATCGACTCTTCGGCTTCACAACTACCCTTCCCTCCGGCGAGGATAACTCTAACCGCCATCAGCCACATTATTCTCTCAAAGGTCGCCTCTCCTTTAGCGATATCGACACCTCCAGCTGCCGTCGCTACAAAGGCACACCAATAGATCTAGAGCCTCTTCTTGAACCAAAACCTTCCTCTGCACGAAGGTTTTTGACAACTTACATAGGTGAGAACATCCAGCCCTCAAACATAGAACGAGCAGAAGGCACAACTAAACTTCCTATCCGACGGCAAGACTATTTCCTCGATGGAAAACAATCTCTCGGACGAGCCACGTATCCAACGCATCGAGCGCCTCTAGATCTTCCTTACGAAGAACGCAGGATCAGGCCTCTCAGTCCAGACAGTGAGGCATTTTCGATTGTCGAGTCATATATTCTTCCCGGCTCACAAATGACCATGACAATCCACTTCGAAATGCTAACACCGCTCGAGTTGAGTATTTTACTTTGGCTTCTCAAACCCGAAAATCTTGTTCCTCACTCCGAACGTGGTAAGGATCTTGTCGGCTACCTCCGCCTCGGAATGGGAAAGCCTCTGGGATACGGTACGCTTAAAGTCGAGGCGACAGAGTTGCGGCTTCAAACTGGGCAGCAACTAGCTACTCACTACACTCAGCTCGACGGGTGTTTGGGGACGGAGACAATCAGCTCGATCGACCATTATCAGGTACCCGATCGTTTCGAGGAGTTCCGTTGGGTTAAAGCATTCCAGCGGACATCGTTTGGCTACACAGACGGCATTCCAGTGCGATACATGACTCGTAAAGAGAACCAGCAAAACAACGCGACGAACTTCGATAACGGGTACCCCAAAGAAGGACGAGCACTGGAAGCCACACAACTGTTCCCCTCGTCATCCTCGGGTGAACCGATTTGCGTCCCTGAACCTATTTAGGACATCCACTAGCCCCTCACCACACTCCCCGGCACAACCCCACGTCGTCCAGCGCTATGGCTGCGCCGAGCATGTCGACGCGGTCGGCGCAGGATGAGCAGACGGGGTAGACGTGGATGACGTCTTCGGCGTTGGAGATGAGGGCGGCGAGCCGAGCACGCGCGCCAGCGTAGTAGTGTCGAGGCGGAGTTGGAATACTGACTCTTGGATGCGGTAGCCCCAGGATTCCAGTGTTTTGGCGACGCGGAGCCTACGTTTGTTGTCGGCGATGTCGTAGGCGATGATGTAGATCATCGCCAGGCGACCCCGCTCCACTGGTAGTCGGGTTCGGCGATGGCGCGCGCCAGCATCTGCGCGGAGTGGGCGATGTGTCTGCGCCACGAACCCGAGTATCCAAGGAGCGCGCCGGTGACGGATCGCTGGCAGGCGGCCTCGTACGCGTCGACGAGGATCTTCTTGCCGTCACTGCCCAGCCACACTCCCCCGGCCTCGGCCTCGACGACGCCGTGCTCGGGCCGGAGTTTGCGCGTGCGCAGGAGCGCCATGACTGTCTGCTCGACCAGGAGTGGGCGGAACTGCTCCATGAGGTCCAGCGCCAGGCTAGGCCGCTTGTCGGTGGGCGCGTGCGCGATGCCGAGGGACGGTTCGAGCCCGGCGGCGTGCAGGGCGCCGACGCACTCGGACAGGAGGATCGCTTACCCGTAGGACAGGGCGGCGTTGGGCAGGTCGCGGGGTGGGCATCGGCTGCGCCCGTCGAAGGTGACATCGGCGGGCACGCACGCGGAGAGTGCGTCGAAGTAGGCGTTGGAGCACGCGCCTTCGATGCCCATGATCTCGTCGAGGGTGCGCGCATCCGTGAGCGAGCGACGCCACGCGTGCATGTGTGCGGTCGTGTCGGCGACGTGCACGGTTTCGTCGCGTCGGGCGATGCGGGTGAGGACGTGGATTTGGCCGCGGATTTTCGCGCCGATGAGGCTGGCGGCCAGGCGGACGCGCCGCTCACGGTCGCCGACGAGGGTGACTTGCGCAAGGAGCCGGCTGGCGTGCGCTCCCCTGTTGGCGCCGATGAGGGTGCCTTGGTAGGAGCCTCGCCGCGACAGGCACACGACGTCGACGCCGCTGCGCATCGCCCACGAGCGCGCACCGGCGGACAGGCCGACGTTTCCGGACAGGACGACACGGGTGACGCTGTCTTTAGGGAGGGATGTGGAGGGCAACGAGCCGGGCGCGTCGACGAGGACGCGGCCCGCTTTGACGTGGATGCGTGCACCGTCGCGACCGACATAGAGGATGCGGTCGGCTTGGCCTGTGGGTTCGTCGCTAGGCCGGGTGATCCACGGGTCGATGCCGACGCTGGCGAGGGCTTTCTCATCGTCAATGTACTGGGTCGTCACGTCGACGAGGCGCGCGACCGTGTTGATGGCTGCGGCCGCGACGGTGTCGATGGCGTCGGCCAGACGTTGCTCGGTTGGTGCCGCGAGCATGAGGGCGGTTCCGACGCGCGAGTAACGCAAGCCTCGCCCAGTGGCGCACCTGTCAAGATCGAGCAGAGCGGCGTCGGCGAGCACGCTCGCGATCGGGTTGGGGTCCGAGGCCCGGGCGAGTTCGTCGATAATGGTGGCGTCGGTGTCGGGCAGGCCAAGTGCCGAGAGTGCCGCGCGGGTCACGAGGCCTGGATCGGCCGGGCGGATAGTGGCTCGCGCGAGGTGGTGGTTGCCGTGGTCGTAGTCCTCGACGAGTCCCCTGCTGAATGCGTCGTGTCCTGCGCGCGTGTCGTCGTAGGTGCCATTGGGCCGTTCTGTGGTGAGTCGCCGTTCGAGGCTTTCGCGCACCGATTCAGCCAGGAGCGCCCGAGTGATAGCGTCCGCCGTTGCGATCGTGTTCGCATCGAGAGCGGCGATCCGTGGCGGCACCCAGTCGCTCGCGGCGAGGAGGCGGAGCTGCTCGTCGGTGAGGCTTCCCGGGATGGGGGTGTTCGCTCTGGTGGGGTCGGGGTGTGCTGTGAGGAGTCGGCGTCTGGCGCGAGTGAGGGCTTCGGGGCTGGTCGCTTCTCTCAGGGACGAGGTTGTGGCAAGCGTCGTCATTGTCTGTCCTTCCAGTCAACAACCTTCCAGTTACTCTACAACTGTGAAGTGCTGTGACTGATCAACACGCCGGTGACGGCGGCGATCTCCGGGGCAAAAGCATCGCCAGAGCGATTCTGCGGCGATGCCAGCATTTCCAACGAATAGTCTGATATTCTTCCCTTGTGCTTGCTGGTCGGAGGGGTGCTTTTTCGGCCACTGGCGATCCGACGTAACGTTTCCCCTGATCGCAGGGGGCGCGACACGCCGGGCAGTCAGAAAGCACCGAGCGCCAAAAGGTGCATTAAGACTTGGGAGCCGGGGTGGTCTCAGAAGGCTTGGGAGCCGGGTCAGAAAGCACCGAGCGCCAAACGGTGCATTAAGACCCCGGACGAATCTGGGAAGCGGAAATCTGGTGGGCCATAGTCAGAAAGCACCGAGCGCCAAACGGTGCATTAAGACGTAACGTCGCCGCCGCCCTTCGTGATCTTGAACGGCTTGGTCAGAAAGCACCGAGCGCCAAAAGGTGCATTAAGACTCTCGGGTGCGGCGCCACACGCCGCCGCCGTTGCTCTGCGTCAGGAAGCACCGAGCGCCAAAAGGTGCATTAAGACGACTGGAGGGTTCCCTCATTGCTTCCTTCGCAGATGTGTCAGAAAGCACCGAGCGCCAAAAGGTGCATTAAGACTGCCCGTAAGACGGTTGCTCACGAAGTAACCTCGCATCCCGTCAGAAAGCACCGAGCGCCAAAAGGTGCATTAAGACAACACAACCGGGTGGAGCGTGAGGTTAACGATTTCCGCCGTCAGAAAGCACCGAGCGGCCAAAATTTCGCACGTAATTCCCTTCTTTCAACTCTGCACCAACTCTTAGAAGTCGCAGAATTTCAACGATCCGACTTCAAACATCGAAACAACAGGCCGGTAATTACGTGCAACAATTTTGAGGAACCATCCGTGGCCCGCACCAAACGGAGCATTAAGACGGTCAGTGCGTTGAACGCGAGGGGTTATCGCTGTTCTTTGGGTTAGAAAGCACCGAGCGCCAAACGGTGCATTAAGACATGTCGGCCGTGAGAACGTCGATCTTCATGTGCTCGGCGTCAGAAAGCACCGAGCGCCAAACGGTGCATTAAGACGCGGAACTGTAGGAGGACGACTCGTAGCGGATGGTGCGGGGTCAGAAAGCACCGAGCGCCAAACGGTGCATTAAGACGGCCCTCGCACTGAGTGCTCCTAAAACGTTCTCCCACGTCAGAAAGCACCGAGCGCCAAACGGCGCATTAAGACTCCTTTAGGACATCATCCCAGAAACGCTCCATCAGGTCAGAAAGCACCGAGCGCCAAACGGTGCATTAAGACAAGCCCTTGATGGTGGAGACAACGTTCGACATGGTGTTTCGTCAGAAAGTACCGAGCGCCATAAGGTACATTAAGACGTCTTACCATTGGTCGTACGAATCTCACGAATCGCAAGCAGGTCAGAAAGCACCGAGCGCCATAAGGCGCATTAAGACAGCTCAACACCCTTCATCGAACCCTTACCACGCAGAGTAGGTCAGAACAAACCGAGCGCCAAAAGGTGCATTAAGACGCGATCAGGCCGGTGTCGGCACCCGTCTTAGCCAGCAAGTCAGAAAGCTCCGAGCGCCACGCGGCGCATTAAGACGCCGTATGTGAGTAGCAGTACGACAGATTTGTGCGAGTCAGAAAGCACCGAGCACCATAAGGTGCATTAAGATCCGAGAGTGTTCACACCCTCGTCGATAGTGAACGTGAGTCAGAAAGCACCGAGCGCCATGAGGTGCATTATGATTCGGTCACGATGCGCACCGCGTGCGTGATTGTCTTGCGCCGTCAGAAAGCACCGAGCACCAAAAGGCGCATTAAGACCGCATCCATACTTCTTGCCGAAGTCGATGACTGCCTGAGTCAGAAAGCACCGAGCGCCAAACGGTGCATTAAGACGTTGCGGGCGACAGATCAATAAGGTCAAGCGCGGCGAGTCAGAAAGCACCGAGCACCAAACGGTGCATTAAGACGTGATGATGACGAGGTTGGAGCGATTTCCCATGACTGGTCAGAAAGCACCGAGCGCCAAACGGTGCATTAAGACACTGCTTGTAGATCGTTGCGGCGAACCTACGAGAGGAGTCAGAAAGCACCGAGCGCCATAAGGTGGATTAAGACAGGTGCATCCGTAGAGCCATGTAGCCCATGTTGGGGAGTCAGAAAGCACCAAGCGCCAAAAGGTGCATTAAGACGTGCTGAAGCGGGCGCATCCGGTGGTACTCATGTCAAAATTCCAGAAAGCACCGAGCGCTAAAAGGTGCATTAAGACTCCATGAGGTACTTGTACTGGTTGAAGTCGAGATCAAAGTCAGAAAGCACCGAGCGCCAAAAGGCGCATTGAGACTCATTGCTGAATTCGTTTACGATGTTCGAGAACGCACGAGTCAGAAATCACCGAGCGCCAAAAGGTGCATTAAGACAGAGCCTTCAAGGCCGATCGTGCATACGAGTTGCTCCTTCGGTCAGAAAGCACCGAGCGCCAAAAGGTGCATTAAGACTGGTAGTAATACTTCTTCAGCTGACCCTCAGTCATCGAGTTAGAAAGCAGCAAGCGCCATAAGGTGCATTATGACTTGCTATACAGAGCGAACGGGTCATGGAAAATCGGACAACGTTAGAATGCACTGAGCGCCACAAGGTGCATTAAGACGTCTCGTTGGGGAGACCACACTCACCGGAGTGAAGAACAGTCAGAAAGCACCGAGCGCCAAAAAGTGCATTAAGACACGCGCTTATACACATTCTCCATACAATGCACGCGACGTCAGAAAGAACCGAGCGCCAAAAGGTGCATTAAGACAGCTAGTTTGCTTTTGCGGGCAATTAGCATCCTCTGCCCCGTCAGCAAATACCGAGCGCCATAAGGTGCATTAAGACCCCACCATCAGATTGCGTAGCACCCAGGTTTTCGCCGGGCCAGAAAGCACCAGCGCCGCGCGCCATAAGGCGCATCACGACATGGCGCTTCACGAGCTTTTCACGAGACAAGCTCAGTACTGAACTAGCACGCACACGGCTGAGGCCTCCCCCCAGCTCCGCGGGGAGGCCTCGTCAATGATGAATAGAAGAGAATCTACGACCGCGAACCAGCATCCCTCTTTGACGGGTGCCTTCTATCATCTCCCCTCCACCAGGGCATCCAGGCTCGGTAGCCGTCGGCGGGCGGGGTGGGCGAGTCGGGCTCGAAGCCGAGCTGCTCGGGCGTCTCGGGGATGCGGTCAACGAGGAAGTACTTGTCCTTGTCGTCGCAGTGCTCGCGCACGATGGTGCGGAACTCGGCCAGCTCGCAGTACAGGACGCCCGTGATCGGATTCCTCTTATACACCACGATCTTGTACAGCCAGTAGGCGAACAGCGCGACGTTGGCCGCGAGCG
>OGTK01000250.1_pt1 | contig 17681 bp, 15 predicted proteins | sample 1574561 | NCBI WGS metagenome assembly OGTK01 (sample SAMN03295812, study PRJEB24534) | human gut metagenome | isolation source: fecal sample 2 from infant 2 | host: Homo sapiens | place: USA: Pittsburgh, PA | collected 2014-07 | reverse complement strand
CGGAGCGATCCGGATGAACGAGACAGCATCCATAGCATAATGCCGCGCCCGTGCGCGAACCGCTTTCCGGCAGATATAACGCAGGCCGTGATCGCCCCCTGAGGATATCAAGGCCGAGGCCCCCGCGAGCACCTCGTCGCCGACGCACTCACGCCCACATCTATGACCGTATAGAGTGGAGGGGTGGGCGCGCCGCGCCCACCCCTCCACTCAGAGAGTTGTCACACTCAGACGTTCGTCGGGAAGTTCATACCAACGTAGCCCACCTTCTCGCCACGCTTGGGCCAGCGTGTCGTGACAACCTTGGCCTTCGTGTAGAAGCGCACACCCTCGGGACCGTGGATATGAGTGTCGCCCAGCAGCGACTCCTTCCAGCCACCGAAGGAGTAGTAGGCGACCGGAACCGGGATCGGCACGTTGACACCAACCATGCCGGCCTCGACGTCAACCACGAAGTGGCGGGCCGTGTCACCGTCGGATGTGAAGATCGCGGAGCCATTGCCAAACTCGGAGGAGTTAACAATCTCGATGGCCTCTTCGTAAGTGTCGGCGTGTACGACGACCAGGACCGGGCCGAATACCTCTTCGCAGTAGACGCTCAGGTCGCGATCCACGTTGTCGAGGATGGTGGGGGCCAGCCAGAAGCCATCCTCATACTCCTCACCCTCGGGACGGTAGCCGCGGCCGTCGAGGACAACGTTCGCACCCTTGGCCTCGGCCTCGTCGATCCACGTGGTGATGCGCTCCTGAGAGGAGCGGGTGATAACCGGACCCATCTCCGAGGCCGGGTCGGTACCGGGGCCGACGACGATCTTTTCAGCGCGAGCCTTGATGGCGGGAACCAGCTTCTTCTCAACGCCACCGACAGCGACGATCACGGGCAGGGCCATGCAGCGCTGGCCCGCTGCACCGAAGGCACCGGCGCTGATGTGCTGCGCGGCGAACTCAATGTCGGCGTCAGGCATGACGATCGCATGGTTGTTCGCGCCGCCCAGGGCCTGGACGCGCTTACCGTGGGCCACGCCCGTATCCTGCACGATGTGCGCGACCGGCGAAGAACCGACGAAGGAGATCGCGTCGATGCCGGGGTGGGTGAGAATGTCGGTGACCAGGTGGCGGTCACCGGCGATGACATTGAACAGACCGTCAGGCAGACCGGCCTCTTTGTAGAGGCGTGCGATGATCATCGATGCGCTGGGGACGGTCGAGGCGACCTTGAGGATGAAGGCATTACCGGTAGCAAGGGCGATGGGATGCATCCACATGGGGACCATGGCCGGGAAGTTGAAGGGACAGATACCCGCGACGACGCCAACAGGCTGACGCAGGGTGTGCACATCGACGCCGGTCGAGGCCTGGTCGGTGAACTCACCCTTGAGTGCAGCGTTGATACCGCATGCGAAGTCGACAGTCTCACGACCACGGGCAATCTCACCAAGGGCGTCGCCGTGCGTCTTGCCACCCTCGCGCACGATGGCGTCTGCAATCTCATCCTGATGCTCGATGACGAGCTGGCGGAACTTGAACATGACGTCCACGCGCTTGGCCAGGGCGGTACGCGCCCATTCCTTTTGCGCCTGACGAGCAATCTCGACGACCTGGTCAAGGCAGTGCTTGTCGGCCAAAGCCAGCTGATCGACGACCTTGCCGGTGGCGGGGTTCTCAACGTCAATGGTCTTGTCGCAGTGAGCGACATACTCTTCGCCATTAACCCACAGGTTGATTGTCATTGGTTTACCTTTCTTCCCATTCATCCACGAATGGCGGAACAACTTTGTTCGGACAAACAGTAGCATGTTTCTGGAACCAATGTCGCAATATCAGCAACACCAATACATATCGGAACCCATTTGTCCCGTCTATCAGACACGCTACCCCACCGCGACCACCACCTCATCAACGAACACACCGTTTCACGAAGCGTTTCACAACAAGCCCCACGCGCGCACAGACTTCCAGCAAAGGGGCGGCCCCGGAAAAGTCCGGGGCCGCCCTCACACGCTCAGATCATCACAGGTAGTGACGCTGCGGCTTGCGGTCGCGCTGGTAATCCTCGTAAGCGTGCTGCGTGGACTCCAACTCGGAGACCTGCGAGACGGCCACGTCCCACCAGGAGGATCCGGGCGGGTTGGGGCCCATCAGGTCGGTCTCGATGTGGATCATCGTTGCACGATCCGAGGCGACTGCAGCCTTGTAGGCCTCCTTGAACTCCTCAATGCCGTTGGCCTCAATCACATCAATTCCCCAGGAACGGGCATTCGCAGCGATATCGACGCCGGCGATACGCTCGTTGTCCTCAAGGTGCGAGCCCCCTGCGCGCTGACGGTACTTTGTACCAAAGCGCTGGGAGCCACGGGACTCGGAGAGGGCACCGATCGAAGCGAAGCCGTAGTTCTGCAGCAGAACGTAGATGACCTTGATACCCTCCTGGGCGACCGTGGCCAGCTCCATCGGGAGCATCTGGTAGCTACCGTCGCCAACGATCGAGACGACCTCGGACTGCGGGCGCGCCAGCTTAACGCCCATGGCGGCCGGCACCTCGTAGCCCATGCAGGAGAAGGCGTACTCGACGTGGTACTGGATGGGGGTCTTCGCCTGCCACAGAGCTTGCAGATCGCCGGGCATCGAGCCGGCGGCGTTGATGACGACATCCTCGTCGCCCATGAGCTCGTTGAGCGCGCCGAAGACCTCGGTCTGTGCGGGCAGCGGGGCGTTGCCCACGTGGTAGCACTGCTCAACCTTGGCGGCCCATGCCTCGCGCTCGGCAGCGATCTCGGCGGTGTATGCCTCGTCGACGCGGTAGTCGGCGAGCTCCTCGGTCAGCGCGACGAGCGCCTCACGAGCGTCAGCCACGACCATCTCGGCGCTCTGCTTGGCAGCGTCGAAAGGCGTGATGTTGATGTTCACGAAAGAAACATCGGGGTTCTTGAACTGCGTCTTCGAGGCCGTCGTGAAGTCGGAGTAGCGCGTACCCACACCGATGATCAGGTCAGCCTTGTCGGCGAGGTGGTTGCCCGAGTCGCCGCCGGTCGAACCGACGCCGCCGACAGAGCACGGGTGATCACAGTTGATGGCACCCTTGCCGGCCTGCGTGTCCGCCACCGGAATGCCGGTCGCCGCCGCAAACGCACGCAGCTCTTCCGAAGCCTCGGAATAGATGGTGCCGCCACCAGCGATGATGAGGGGATGCTTGGCGGCGCGGATCTTGGCGACCGCACGCTCGAGGGCGGCGCGCTCGACGGGAGGACGGCGCACATGCCACACGCGCTTGGCAAAGAACTCGATCGGCCAGTCGTAGGCCTCAGCCTGGACGTCTTGGGGCAGGGCGATCGTGACGGCGCCAGTCTCGGCCGGGTCGGTCAGGACGCGCATGCCGCTCAGCAGCGAGGGGATCAGCTGCTCGGGGCGGTTAATGCGGTCGAAGAAGCGAGACACAGGCCGGAACGCGTCGTTGACGGTGACGTCCAGCGACGTCGGGTCCTCGAGCTGCTGGAGGACCGGGTCCGGGATGCGGGTCGCGAACTGGTCGGAGGGGAAGATGAGGACGGGCAGGCGGTTGGTCGTTGCCGTCGCTGCGCCCGTGACCATGTTGAGCGAGCCAGGCCCAATTGATGCGGTCGTCATCCAGGTCTGCAGGCGGTTCGTCGTCTTGGCGAAGGCCGCGGCGGCGTGAACGGCACCCTGCTCATTGCGGGGCATGATGTAGGGCATCGGGTTCTCGCCCTCGGCCGGCGCAATTTCGTTCTGCAGGAGGGCCTGGCCGATACCCGCCACGTTGCCGTGGCCGAAGATGCCGAAGGCACCCGCGATGAGGCGGCGCTCGACGCCGTCGCGCTCGGTGTACTGGTTGGACAGGAAGCGAATGATCGCCTGCGCGACCGTCAGGCGCACGGTTCCCTTGTAGGCTTCGTTGCTCATGGGTGATCCTTTCGAGGCTTTCTTACTTGTTCATGGGGAGGCGGGGGTCCATTTCCTGGTATTCCCAGGTCGCGCGGATCCAGTGGTGCGCCGGATCGTCGGGGGCCAGCCACACAAGGTCCTCGTTCGGGCCTGCCATGACGTTCAGGTAGTACATGTCGTAGCCGGGAGCGGCAACGCAGGGGCCGTGATAGCCATGGGGCACGAGGGCGACATCGCCGTCGTGAACCTCGCAGCACAGGTCGATCGGGCGGCCGGGACTGCCGTAGGTGCGGTGCAGACCAAAGCCCTTGGAGCCCTCGGGACCGTCTTCAATCTCGAAGTAGTAGACCTCTTCAAGCTCGCGCTCGTCCTCGGAGTCCTGCTCGTGCTTGTGGGCCGGGTAGGAGGACCAGTTGCCGCCCGGGGTGATGACCTCGCACGCCAGCAGGTGGGAAGTGGTGACGCCTTCGACGGCGAGGGAGTAGTTGTTAACCTGGCGCGAGCAGTCGCCGGCGCCGCGCAAATCCACGCGAACCTGGCTCTTGGGGTAGTAGGCGACGGGGATGTCGCGAGCGGCGAGAGCAGAGGGGAAGGCGAAGCGGCCGCCGCGGGCGGAGGTGATCGTCAGGGTCTTGCCACGTCCCACGTACAGGTAGTCGGTGACGCCAGAGAAGACGCCGCGGCGGCCTTCCAGCTCATAGGTTTCGCCATCGACATCGACGGTTGCGCCTCCCGCGAGGGGCAGGACGAGGAGCTCAACCTCGCCGGTTTCGACGACCTCGGAGGCACCGGCCTCGAGGACGAGGACGCGCAGACCGGAGAAGGTCCAGCCGGCGCGCTGGGGGTCAATATCAACGGTGAAATTGCCATGGCCGGAAGAACCGGCGGGAACGTAAATGTCGGGAAGAGTCATCGTAGTCTCCAGAAGGTTGGGCATCGGTGCCAGGGAAATAGAGGGGGGGGGAACGAGGCAGGTGCTGGTCGGGTGGATTACGGGAGGGCCCCCGTTTCCATAAAGAAGCCAAGTTGTTCTTGGGTCGGCATGGCGGTCGAGCATTCGATGTGCGAACACACGTAGGCTCCCGCGGCCGAGGCGTAACGGATCGTGCGCTCGAGGTCCCATCCTTCGACGAGGCCATGGATGAGCGCACCACCGAAGGCGTCGCCCGCGCCGAGGCCGTTAACAACGTCGACGTCCCAGGCCTCGACCCACACGCGCTCGTCAGCGGTCTTCGCGAGGGTCCCTTTGGGCCCCTGCTTCACGATCGCGAGGCGAACGCCGCGCTCAAGGAGAGCATCGGCTGCCCTGTCAGGATCGGAGACACCCACGGCCATCTCGCACTCCTCGCGGTTTCCGACGGCGACGTCCACGCGGGACAGGACGGCCGCGACGCGCGAGCGCGCCTGGGCCATGCTGCTCCACAGATTCGACCGATAGTCGAGGTCGAGGATTGTCAGGCCGCTAGAAAGGCCACGGTAGTCGAGAGCACGCAGGTGCAGATCAAAGGAGGAGTTGCGCGACAGGCCGGTGACAGTGAACCAGAAGATTTCGGCACGCTCGACGGCGCCCCAATCGATCTGATCCTCCCGTAGCTCCAGGTCTGGTGCACTCGGCTCACGATAGAAGTAGAGCGGGAAGGAGTCGGGCGGGAAAAGCTCCGTGAAGGTGACTGGGGTATGGAAGTCGCGCACGGTGACAACGTGGTCCGAGGAGACGCCGAGGCGCTCAAGCTCACGGGTAACGAAACGACCGAAAGGATCGTCCCCCACCCCGGTGATAACACCGGTGCGATGCCCGAGGCGTGCTGCTGCAACTGCGACGTTCGTTGGGCTGCCGCCGAGGAACTTGCCGAAGGTCTCGACATCTTCGAGGTGCACGCCAACTTGGAGAGGATAGATATCGATGCCGGAACGACCCATCGTCAGAATGTCGACATCGCGACGCTCAAGGGGCATGGTGACTCCTTTCCTCTCCATTGGGGTGGCCCATTAGCCTGATGTTTCAAGGATGCACTATCAACAAGCAATCGTCAATCTTTGTCCGTACAATATGTAACAGCACGTCGACCCACTAGCCGACAACAACGCTGATACCATGTAACCGTATTAAATTAATACGACGCCGCGCCGCACATGAAGGTTTGACATGTCCAATGCATCGCCCACTCCGGATAACGCCCCCTACGTTCCGGACATTACCCTGGACCGCTCCTCTCCCGTGCCCCTGTACTTCCAGATCTCGGAGCCCATCGCACAACTCATTAACTCTGGAGCATTACCCGCGGACACACGCTTGGAGGACGAGCTGTCGATGGCGGCAAGACTGCACGTCTCCCGCCCCACGGCACGACAGGCACTCCAGCGCCTCGTTGACCGCGGCCTCCTGACGCGCCGCCGCGGCGTCGGCACGATCGTTTCACCACGCCACGTCCATCGCCCCATGGAACTCACCTCACTCATGCGTGACCTGGTCAACGCCGGCCACAAGGTGCACACGACCATCCAACACTACGAGGCGCGACCAGCCACCGCCCAGGAAGCTGACACCCTGAAGATCACCGAGGGCACCCTTGTTGTCCACATTGAGCGCACCCGCTTTGCTGACAACGAGCCAATCGCAGTCCTCACAAACCTCATCCCGGCCGACATCGCTCCCACAATGCAAGAACTCGAGTCCGCCTCTCTCTACGACCTCATGCGCGAGCGCGGAGTCACCTTAGCCTCAGCACGTCAGATAATCGGCGCACGCAGCGCGACAACGAAGGAAGCGAAGCTCCTGTCTGAACACCGCGGCGCAGCTTTACTGACGAGCCAGCGCACAACATACGACCCTTCAGGTCGCATCGTGGAATGCGGCAATCACATCTATCGCGCATCCAGATATTCATTTGAGGCAAGCCTTTTTGCCCAGTAATTAAGCATTGACGTTTTGTCCTAACAAATTGTTGACAGGCGTAGGCACTCGCCGTAGACTTGTTGTCGACAAAGAAAGTCGAGAGCGATCACAAAGGAGTGCTTCCCGCTATGTCCATCGAGTACACCCCCGGCCCCCTTCTGGACGCCGCGCGCAACACGCCCACCGCCCTGTGGAACGATTCGTCGGACCCGAGCGAGCTGGCACAGTCCATTTCCTTCGGTGGCGTCGGTGCCACCTGCAACCCAACCATTGCCTACACCTGCATCAACCAGCGTCGTGACGTGTGGCTGCCCCGCATCGCCGAGCTCGCCAAGGAAATGCCCGAGGCTACCGAGTCCGAGATCGGCTGGCAGGTCGTGCGCGAGCTGTCACTCGAGGCCGCCAAGCTCCTCGTGCCCATTTTCGAGGCCGAGAACGGCCGCAACGGTCGCCTATCCATGCAGACGGATCCGCGCCTGGCCCGCAGCGCCAAGGCCCTCGCTGACCAGGCCGAGGAGTTCCACAACCTGGCCAGGAACATTATCGTGAAGATTCCCGCCACGTCGGTGGGCGTCGAAGCCATCGAAGAGGCCACATACCGCGGCGTCTCCGTCAACGTGACAGTGTCCTTCTCCGTCGCCCAGGCCGTCGTCACGGGCGAAGCCATCGAGCGCGGCCTCAAGCGCCGCGAGGCTGAGGGCAAGGACACCTCCCAGATGGGTCCGGTCGTCACCCTCATGGTGGGCCGCCTTGACGACTGGATCAAGGAGGTCGCCAAGCGCGATCGCCTGTTCATTGATCCGGGTCACCTTGAGTGGTGCGGCATTGCCGCCTTCAAGCGCGCCTACCAGGAATTCCAGAAGCGAGGTCTGCGCGCCCGCATGCTCTCCGCCGCGTTCCGTAACGTCATGCACTGGTCCGAGTTCGTCGGTGGCGACGTGGTCGTCTCCCCACCATTCAGTTGGGCCAAGCTCATCAACGACTCGGACTACAAGATGGAAGAGCGCATGGACGTCCCCGTGCGCGAGGACATTATGGAGACCCTGCTCTCAATCCCCGAGTTCGTCCGCGCCTACGAGCCCGACGGCATGACCCCTGAGGAGTTCGATACCTTCGGCGCCACCGTGCGGACTCTGCGCGGTTTCCTGCAGGCAGACGCTGACCTCGACGCACTGGTGCGCGACGTCATTATGCCCGCTCCGTGATCTCTCTTGGTGGCCCCGCACGATGCGTGTGGGGCCACCACCGGTCACGGTATTTTACTCTCCAGCACACCCCGCCCAGAAAGAAGCAAAGATGCTCAACATTGCCGTCATCGGCGCCGGCCGTATCGGCCACGTTCATGCCAAGACCATCGCCGCCCACCCCGGCGCCACCCTCGCTCTGGTCGCCGATCCTTTCGGCGATGCCGCACACAAGCTGGCCGAGGCCTACGGTGCCCGCCACACGACCGACGTTGATTCGGTCTTCACCGACGAGGGCGTCGACGCCGTCGTCATCGGCTCCCCGACGCCGCTGCACATCCCCCACCTGCTCGCTGCCGCCAAGGCCGGCAAGGCCGTGCTGTGCGAAAAGCCCATCGCCCTGGACATGAAGGACGTAGAGGCCGCCCGCGACGAGCTGGGTGCAGTGTCCGTGCCCGTCATGTTCGGCTTCAACCGCCGCTTCGACCCTTCCTTCGCTGCGGCGCACGCCCAGCTCGAGGAGGGCAAGATCGGCGACCTGGAGAACCTGCTCATCATCTCGCGCGATCCCTCCGCTCCCCCGGCCGAGTACGTCAAGGTTTCCGGCGGCATCTTCCGCGACATGACCATCCATGACTTCGACATGGCCCGCTTCTTCCTGGGCGACATCGTTGAGGTGCACGCATTCGGCCAGAACTTCAACGAAGAGATCAAGGCAGCTGGCGATTTCGACGCCGCCGTGGTCACCCTGAAGAATGCCGACGGCGTCGTCGCCACCATCGTCAACAACCGTAAGTGCCCGGCCGGCTACGACCAGCGCCTGGAGGTCCAGGGGTCAACGGGTACGCTGAACGCGGACAACATCCGCGCCACGACCGTGCGTCTGTCGAATGCCGAGGTCACGGATGCAGCCGAGCCGTACCTGGACTTCTTCCTGCAGCGCTACGCGGACGCCTACCGCCTTGAGCTGACCGCGTTCATCGATGCCGTCGTTGCGGGAATCAAGCCCACACCGTCCATCGACGATGCGATCGAGGCCCTGCGCCTGGCCGAGGCGGCCACGGAGTCGGCGAAGACCGGCAAGCCCGTATCGCTGTCCTGAGAGCGTCTCAAAAGTCCCGGCAGGGTTCATTCTCTGCCGGGACCACCTCATTAGCCTAGGCCTTCCAAGATGCATCTCATTTCTTCATACGGACGTACCTAGGCGCCACTGTCGAGTCCCGCACACATACTGATAGGCACACGTTCACACTCATCAGATACTCCTGAGAAAACTCCCAAATCCCCACATTTGTCTGGACAATCAAACAGGATGGCGTAGAATAGCGCTACCGACACACTGGCCCACACATCACCGCAACTCATAGGAGAGCTGCAATGACTCACGTCTACGATCCCGCAACCGCGATCAATGACCCCAACGGCATCACCTGGGGCATGCACCCCATCGCCTGGCGCAACGACGACATTCCCGAGGTCGGCGAATGGAACACCATCGACATCATGTTCGACGACCTGGCCGAGGCCGGCTTCGCTGGCACCGAGGTCGCAGGCTGGTATCCCTCGAAGGAAGAGACGAAGGAGAAGGCTGACGCTGCGGGCCTGAGAATCGTCGCCCAGTGGTTCTCCAGCTTCATCGTTCGCGACGGCGTCGAGGCCGTCATCCCGGACTTCCGCGCCACCTGCGAATACCTGCAGTTCCTAGGCGCCACCCGCATCGTCGTCTCCGAGCAGACCGGCTCAGTGCAGGGCATCCGCGACATCTGCATCTTCGAGAACAAACCCGTCCTCAAGGACGAGGAGTGGCCCATTCTGGCCGAGGGCCTAAACAAGCTCGGCGAGATTGCTCATGAGTACGGCCTTGATCTGGTCTATCACCACCACCTGGGCACCGTCGTCCAGACTAAGGACGAGACGCTGCGCCTGCTCAAGCTGACCGACCCAGACAAGGTATCTCTCCTCTTCGACACGGGCCACGCTTACGTGGGTGACGGCGACGTCATGGGCCTACTGCGCGGCGCGATCGACCGCATCAAGCACGTGCACTTTAAGGACGTGCGCCCCTCCAAGATGGAAGAGTCCCGAGCGGCCAAGCGTTCCTTCCTCGACTCCTTCCTCGCCGGTATGTTCACGGTTCCCGGCGACGGCACCATTGATTTCACCGAGCCCTATGCCTTCCTCGTTGAGCACGGCTACAGGGGCTGGATCCTGGTTGAGGCCGAGCAGGATCCGAAGATCGCTCCTCCGCTGGAGTACGCGCACATTGCGCGTGACTATGTGAAGGGCACGCTGCTGGGTCAGTAAGCAGCTTCGCGCGGTTCCTCAACTTCCCGCGCGAATCATGGAGGGGTGGAAGCGACGCAGTCGCTTCCACCCCTCATGTGCTGATATGCACGTACCAAGCACGGTTGGTGATTGACTCCCCCGCCACCTCCTATTGATCCGATGCAAGGAATACTCATGGACCTGTCGACGCTGACTGCCCTCACCTGGATCGCTCTCATCGCGGCCGCCGCACTCATCGGGCTGGCGAAAACCGCCGTACCAGGGCTTGCCTCGGGCGCTGCCGCGCTCTTCGCCCTGGTTCTACCCGCGAAAGAGTCGACGGGCGTCATGCTCGCCCTCCTCCTCATCGGCGACATGATCGCCCTGTGGGCATACCGGCGCGATGCGGTCTCGGCAGTCCTGAGACGCCTCGTGCCGTCGGTGCTGGCCCCGTGGTGCTCGCGTGCGCGTGGGCGGGGCACCGCCTGGCCGCCCACATCCCGCTGCGCGTCTTCGAACCCCTCGTCGTCGCGACGACGATCGTTGCAACGCTGCCGCTGCTCGTATAAAAGAGTTGTCGGCCATACCGCTACAGCATGCTCGATAGGACTCCTTACTCGGCAGATCCTCCCACCCACATAGCCAGGCTCATTCCCCTGTCGCGAAGCATCTCAAAGGGGCTTGCGTATGTCACCCCAACGCCGACACATACGTCTGGGATCTTGATGCGTTTCTTGGATCCTGGCGCTGACTTTTCATGCGTCACAACCACCCAGTTATTGGCCAGTGCGTACGCAACGATCCAGGAATCCGCGACGCTCTGAAACTCACTGATCGCACTCGCTGTGTAGTTCTGTTCTCGGGCCCACCTCATCACTCGCTGATAGCAACCGACCACATGCGGATCGAGATCGACAAAGTGTTTCCTATTCAGCTTGGCCCAGACCTTGAGAGGATCGTCGTCGCTTGCGCTATCAATTTCGTCTTCGCTTGCGCTATCAATTTCGTCGTACACGGACTTGATACTCACGGCGTGGTGAGAGTCGAATAGCTGAACGAGGAAGTCCCAATATCCGGGGGCCAGATCGAACGCATAGTATGCGTTCGCCGCATCAATGAAGACGTTCGTGTCGAGGACGTACATCGCTCACACCACCTGGAGATGTTTCGCCAGTACGTCAAACACTTCCCTCTTGTGTGTGCCGATCATACGGAAACTCTCCGTGAATCCCGTACGCCCCTCCAGGGTGGATGTGACGATCGCAGTCGCGAGCGGTCGCCCAAGACGCGCGATGAGGGTGTTGTAATAGTTACCACCGCGAGTGCGGCGCTTCTCGCCCCCGTAGTCAGCGCGCACCGCCTCTAGAAGCGCACCGTAACGTTCCTCATCGATCCGGCGAGCCCCGTACAGTCTGTGGAGTGCAACCTCGGCGGACACACCAAAGCGGCGCGCGAGGGCACGGTAGTCCTGCACAGTTGTCGCTTCATTGAAAGCCTTCAGCGCCTCGTCAGGTAGCAGCACACATGCGGCGACGCGATTGCACCATGCCTCTTCACCGGTTCCACCAAGCAACTGATCGCCCCCAGACAATGCACTGTGTCCGAGAAGCAAGTGAGCAAACTCGTGCAGAAGGGTGAAGTTCTGTGCGCTATACGGTTCGTCAGCGACGTTGACAAAAATCAGGGGCGCAAGATCGTCGTAGAGGCTAAAGCCACGGAACTCATCAGTAGACAGAGGCCGATAAGTATTGTTTCCGACGATGCCACTCATCATCACAAGGGCACCCACGTCTTCGAGCGCTTTGACAATGTCACGTTGCCATTGGTCCGGGCTGGTCGCATTCACCCGATCAAGACGCAGAAGCTCGCGCACACGGCGAGCAATCATGTGCGGATTATCCTGCGTGCTCGCAGACCCTAGGAATGGAAGTTTCTCCGCTCCCTGTTCGAGGGCGTAATCGTGATACCAATCCTGGAACTGCTGATAGCGGTCGATGGTGTCGAGAAGATTCCCTGAGGGACGCGCAATAGCGGCACTCTCACGGGTACGCATATCGGCGATTGGCAGCGCCTCATCGGGTGGTTCAGGCATGATGAGCGCCCCGAGGGACGTGTGGGTGTAAGCCGCAAACTTCTCGAGATCGTGAAGAGTCGGCTGGCCGCTTCCGTCCATCCAGTCCCCAAGTTTTGGGAACTTCGTCAGTGCTTTCTCAAAGGTACGCCCAGAGCGCTGGAGGGCCCACGAGAGCACTGACTGACTGACGGCGACTCGCGCGCTCATGGCGTTCCTCCTCCCACACGCATACCGACGCTCCTATCGTACAGTGGACCCCATCATTTCCGTCTCCTTGGGGTGTTTTCTCACCGCTTTCGCCCGCACCGATCAGGAATTTCCGGGTATGACCCTAGACATGGGGACAACAATCTTGGCGACGCTGCCGCTTCGTATGAAAAATTGTCGGCGCGAGCCTGAAGACCCGCGCCGACAACCTCGTCTCACGCCCGTGGGGCTGTGATGACCAGCGGCAGAGCGCCACCGCGAGCATCGCTCGGAGGCTGCACCCCCGCCTGCAGAGTCAGGCTCTGCCCGTCCCACGAGCACGCCGCGCCCGGCGTGAGAATCGTGGAACGCGAGTAGTCGAATCCGCTCGGCAAACCCGACACCTGCGTGACGGACGCATCCGCCACCACGGCGACGTGGTCCTCGTGAACGAGGAGGCGGACCCAGGCCTCGTCCTCGGACGAGTGGGCACTGACGCGCTCGAAGTCCTTGGCCGACAGCGCACGCACGCCGCGCAATTCCGAGCCGTACAGGTCGTTCCACGCGCCCAGGCCCTCGAGACATTCGCGCTGCCCGCGCGGGATCGTGCCATCGGCCTTCGGACCCACGTTGAGCAGGAGACGACCGCCGCGCGAGACCACGTCCACCAGGTGACGGACAGCAGCCGCACCACTGAGGTACTGGTGCTCGTCCTCGGCACGGTTATAGCCAAACGACAGGCCGACACCTCGACAGTTCTCCCACGGCTTGCCGCTCGTCTCCGAGTCACCCATGTGCTGGTATTCGCTGGTCAGGTAGTCCGCGTGGACGCCGCCGTAGCGGTCGTTCGTGACGCCCTCGGGGCGCTTCGCGTAGAAGTACTCGAAGAGCGTCCCCAAGCCGTAGGGACCAAAGTTCTTCCCCTCGTCCGGCCACTCTATGTCGTTCCAGATGACGTCGGGCTGGTAGCGGTCAATGAGGTCGCGCACGTGCACGAAGCAGTAGCGCGCATAGTCCGCGTCCTTCGGGCGGCACAGGTCCTTACAGTCATCCTCGGAGAGGATCGGGCGGTGGGGGCGGTAGTGCCAGTCCAGGCCGCCCGAGTAGTACAGGCCAACCCGCAGGCCCTCATCGCGCGCGGCATCCGCGAAGCCGGCCACGAGATCAGTACGCGGTCCACGGCGCACCGTGTTGCGCGTGCCCGTCTCAGGGGCATCCCACAGGGTCACGCCGTCGTGGTGCTTGGTCGTCAGCACCGCGTATCTGGCGCCAGCACGGTGGAACAGGCGCATCCACTCGGCCGGATCCCACGCGACGGGGTCCCACGCGTCCAGGAACGCATCGTACGAGGCCGACCCGTATAGGTCCTTGTGCCGCAGCGCGGCCGGTGAACCCGGAATACGAATCGTATTGAAGTACCACTCGGCGTAGGAATTGTGGGTGAACCAGGCCTCCCAGTCCTCCTCGACGCCCAGCTCCCCGTGGTCCTCGGCCCACGCGGGCACCGAGTAGGGGCCCCAGTGGACGAAGATGCCCAGCGGGGCGTCCTCGAACCACTGCGGGGTCGGGCGGGACAGCGCACTCCAGCGCTCGATATCGCTCATCGTTTCGCTCATGGTCGTCATCGTCCTCCGAAGGCGCCCAGGGTGACGCCCTTTTCCAGCTGCTTCTGCAGGAACACGACCAGCAGGATCGACGGGATCGTCGTCATCGTCACCGCAGCCATCAGCGGGCCCCAGTCGGTGCCGCGCTCGCCCGAGAACATCTGCAGGCCCAGCGGGATCGTTGCCAGCGACGAATCATTGACCACGATAAGGGGCCACAGGAAGGATGACCAGTAGTCGATGAAGGCGAAGACGCCCACGACAGTGATCGGCGCCTTCAGGAGGGGCAGCAGGACCTTCGTGAGAATCTGCCAGTCGCTGCATCCGTCGATGCGTGCCGCTTCCTCAAACTCGAGGGGCAGGGACAGGAGGAACTGACGGATCAGGAACGCGCCGAACGCACCGAAGGCGAAGGGCACGATGAGCGCGAAGTAGGAGTTCACCAGGCCCATGCGCTGCATGCCGATGTACAGGGGGATCACGAGGACTTCCTGGGGCAACACCAGCGTGCCCAGGAACAGCATGAACAGGTGATCGCGGCCCTTGAAGCGCAGGCGCGCAAACGCGTAGGCGGACAGGACCGACACGACGACCACGAGGGCCGCACCTGCCAGCGAGACGATGAACGAGTTGAGGACGACTCGGCCAAACGGAATCGAGTTGAGAGCCGACGGATAGTTATCCCAGGCGATTCGGCTGCCCGTCGGGCTCAGGCTGAAGACCTCGGTCGTGGGCTTGAGGGAGGTCGCGACCATCCACACGAAGGGGAAGAGGAACGCGATCGCGATCAGGCTTAGGATAACGACCGAAATCGTCGTTGATACGCGCTTGTTATGCATCGTAATTCACCCACTTCTTCTGGCCAGCGAACTGCAGGGCCGTCACCGTCATGACAATCACGAAGAGCACCCACGCCATCGCGGACGCGTACCCGAGCTTGTCGAAAGAGAAACCATTGCGGTACAGGGCCAGCACGATCGTGTTAGTCGCCTCGCCCGGGCCGCCCAGCGTCAGGAAGTAGGGCTGAGCGAAGACCTTGAAGGCGCCGATGACCGTCATGACCGTGCAGAAGAAGACGGTCGGCGAAATCATCGGGAAGACGACCTTGAAGAAGCGCTGAACGCCGTTGCAGCCGTCAATCGTCGCGGCCTCGAGCACCGAGGTGTTCAGGCCATTGAGGCCTGCCGTGAGCACGACGATGTTGTAGCCCAGACCCTGCCAGAGGCTCATCATGAGCAGCGAGCCCATCGCGAGAGCCGGGTGGTTCAGGAATGGGATGTGCTCGATCCCGAAGACGGCCAGGGCCGAGTTGACCACGCCGTTGTCGGAAAGCATGAGGCGCCAGATCAGCGCGTTACCGACCATCGGCGTGACAACCGGGATGAAGAAGATGACGCGCAGGACGCGGCTGAGCCACTCGGGAACGCGCTGGAGCCAGTAGCTCAGGCCGATCGAGATCACCAGGTTCAGTGCCGTGTAGCAGGCGGCGAACACGATGGTGTTGCGCATGACCGTCCAGAACGCCGGGTCCTCGCCGCTGAGCATGCGCCGGTAGTTTTCCACTCCGATGAAGCGGCCGCCACCGAAGATCGACCAGTCGAAGAAGGAGATCACGAGGGACGCGATCAAGGGCAGGACGATGAAGAGAAGGAAGCCCGTCATTCCGGGCGAAAGATAGACGAGGGCGCGCAGGCCATCGCCCCGCCGACCCTCAGCGCGCACGGATTCTTTGCCGCGCTTGGAGGCCTTCGCCTCCCCCGCGCCCGCAGCGCCCGAGGGCGCGTCGCGGCCGGGTTTCACAGTGTCAACGCTCATAAGCTATGCACACCTTTCCGTCGAATGTCAGTGGGTTCCACAGACGCACTCACGCCGTCGTTAGCGTTAACGGGAAGGAACCCACGAAACGAGGCCGGGGAACCGAGCGGACCCCGGCCTCGTTCAGGGGGAGCTGGGATCAGCCAGCGGAGTTCTGCAGATCGGTGAGGATATCCAGCGCGGTCTTCGTGCCGCGGAAGCCCTCAGGCGAGTACTGCTGGAAGGACGTGTTGATCTGGTTCCACGTCGTGGTCGTCACGAGCGGGGTGCCGTTCTCGAGGAGGACACGCACGGCCTCAGCGCTGTCCTCAGGCTTGTTGGCAGCCCACTTGTCCATCGCGGACTCGACGGAGGGGACGGTACCCTGCTTGTCAGCAACCGTACCGATGACCTCGGGGGTCACGAGCTCCTTCAGAACGTTGAAGGCCGCCTGCTTGTCCGGGCAGGACTTCGAGATGCCGAAGCCGGAACCCTGGATGACCGCGCGGGGCTGGCCGGTGGGGGTCGGCAGAACCGCGACGCCAAGCTTATCGCCCAGCTCCTTCTCGAAGGAGCCGTACATCCACGGGCCGTCCACGATCATCGCGGCGGTGCCGGAGGTGAAGGCCGTCTGCGCCGGGCCGTCGTTGTCCGCAGCGTTCGGAGCAACCGCGACCTGCTCCTTGTGGACCAGGTCGAACGCGAACTGGACGCCCTCGACGAACTTGGGATCCGTCAGCGTGTTCTTGCCATCCTTGGAGACCTGTCCACCAAAGGAAATGCCGAAGTCACCGGGCGCGTTGCCCAGGAGGAGCGGCTTGACCGCCATGCCATACTTACCGTCCCCCGTCAGAGCCTTGGCATCCTTGAGGAACTGGTCGGTCGTGTAAGAGGTCGAGGGCGCCTGCAGGCCGGCCTTCTCGAACATTTCACGGTTGTAGTACAGGACGTCGGGCTCGGCGTCGTAGGGCAGGGCCAGGACCTTGCCATCGACCGTCATGCCCTGCATCATCGCAGCGTTGTAGTCGGAGGCTTTAATGCCAGCGGCTTCCATATAGGAGTCGAGAGGCTCGAGGAGGCCGGACAGCTCCTGCGCACGGGCTGCCTGCGTGGTCAGGATGCAGGGCGCGTCCGAGGCGACCATTCGAGTCTTGACCTTGGTCCAGTAGTCGTTGAAGGCCGGGCCGTCGAAGGTCAGGGTGAAGTTAGGATCCTTCTCCTTGGCAGCATCGATGAAGGACTGCCACTGGGCGCGGTCGTTGTCCGTGGAGACCCAGGTGTACATCTGGTGGACCTGATCGGAACCGGAACCACCGCTGGACGAGGTGCTTCCCGATCCGCACGCGCCTGCGAGCAGGGCGAAGGCCGAGGCAGTCGCACCGAGTGCGAGGAACTTGGAGATAGTGGGGCGCACGATGCGCTCCTTCCTTGTCAGGGCACCGGGAGTTCCAGTGGTCGCGTCGCCTCTCTGTAACGCGGTTCCGGGAACGTTCCCGCAAGTGCCGTCTCTCGTCATTGAAATTGACAGGACAACTATACCATTCCCCAACCTGGGCACACAACCCTGATTTTAACTTTGATCACATTCACCCATTAACTCTGACTGTCCTATGAAACTTCGTAAGAACGCAGGCAACAGGGTTTTCAATCGTTTCCGTCAAACTCTTGCCAGCCTGTCACCCGTCCAGGTGGATTAAACAGGGATTTCAGTCAGCGAGCACTTCCTTCAGCGCCTCATCCAGGGAAACTTCCACTCCGGCGATCATGTCTTCCAGGTT
>OGTK01000235.1_pt1 | contig 19464 bp, 20 predicted proteins | sample 1574561 | NCBI WGS metagenome assembly OGTK01 (sample SAMN03295812, study PRJEB24534) | human gut metagenome | isolation source: fecal sample 2 from infant 2 | host: Homo sapiens | place: USA: Pittsburgh, PA | collected 2014-07 | reverse complement strand
AGATTATCTCAAAGTCGGTCAATGTATGGAGATATTAAGACAAAAGGGCGTAAGATTGATTGCTATCAATGACAATGTAGACAGCTTTTACAGAGAAGATGATTTTACCCCTTTTAGAAATATTATGAATGAATGGTATGCAAGAGATACTTCAAGAAAAATACAATCTACATTTAGATCAAAAGGAGAAAGCGGAAAGCATACGGCAAGCACTCCACCTTATGGCTACATCAAAGATGAAAAAGACAAAGATAAGTGGGTTGTAGATGAAAAAGCAGCCGAGATAGTAAGACGAATATTTAATCTTACAATGGACGGAGCAGGACCATACAAAATAGCAAAGATACTGGAAGCGGATAAGATAGATATACCCGCTTATCATCAGAAAAAATTGGGATATGGATTACATCAAAGCAAAAACTTTGAATATCCTTATCGTTGGTGTAGCTCCACAATTGCAAGTATCTTAAAGAAAAAAGAATACTTAGGGCATACAGTTAACTTTAAAACAAGAAAGCATTTCAAGGATAAGAAAAGTAAATATGTATCCGAAGATAATTGGCTCATCTTTGAAAATACTCACGAAGCCATCATAGACCAAGAAACCTTTGATAATGTGCAAAGGATAAGAGGAAATGTAAAAAGGTATCCTGATGGTTGGGGCGAATATCACCCACTAACAGGACTGATGTATTGTGCAGATTGTGGAAGCAAGATGTATGTTCATAGGACAAATAACTATAAGAATATTCCTTATTATGTTTGCAGTAATTATAAGAAAGTACCTTGCGGAACGCTATGTCCATCAGCTCATAGGATAAAAGCAGAAGTAGTCTTAAACCTTATCCAAGAAACATTAAAAGATATAAAAAATTATCTTGATGAAGATAATGAAGCATTTATTCATTCCATTCAAAATGAAATGGAAGAAAAGGAAAAGGCACATATAGAAAATAAAAAGATAAGATTAACAGAAAGCCAAAACAGGCTTCAAGAGCTGGAACGATTGATGTGCAGAATTTATGAAGATATGATTTTAAATAAGATACCGAATAATCGCTATGAAATTTTAAATAACCAATATGAAACTGAGCAACTCACGTTAAGTAAAGAGATTAAAGACTTAGAGCTTGTAATATCAAGATATGAAAAGGAAACAGATAAGGCAAGAAAATTCATATCCCTTATTAGTCGTTATGAAAACTTTGATAATCTCACAAACACAATGATAAATGAGTTTGTAAAGAAGATAATCATTCATGAAAGAGATAGGAAAGGCAGTCAAACATCAAAGCAAAAGATAGAAATATATTTTAACTTCATAGGAAATTATGAAGTGCCAAAAGAAGAGTTAAGCGAAGAAGAACGATCAAAACTTGAGGAAGAAGAACGAAAAATTAATGAGAGAAGAGACAGACTTCATCAAAATTATCTAAAGCGTAAAGCAAATGGAAAACAACAGGAGTATGAGGAAAGGTATAAGGAAAGGAGAGAACAGAAAAAACAGGAGAAGTTAAAGGTTTTGAAAAGGGCAGGTATACTGATGAAGGATTATAAAAACAAGGAATCATTTAAAGAGAGCGTGTAAAAATTACACGCTCTAAATTTATGTTTTATAATATTGGGATAAATTTCTTTAGTTAAGCATACTTCTATATTTACTTGGTGTGATACCATAAGTTGATTTGAATATTTTAGCAAAATGTCCTGTGTGTGTATAGCCAACTTTTTCTGCTATCGTAGATATTTTATACTCGGGATTTTTCAGCAATAATAATGCCCTATTAAGCCTTAGTTCTTTTAAGTACTCGTAGGGAGGAACACCGTAGTATTTGCGAAAAGCTAATTGAAATCGCGCAGGACTCATTAAAGCAATTTTAGAGAGTTCAAGTCCGTCAATATGAACCGATAAATCTTTTTTCATAGCTGATACAGCCCTTTTCAGATTTTGCTTATCTTTTTTAGTTAAGACAACGGATATATTTTTTTCCTTTTCTTCTAACTCTGTAATTATGATAGATAATAGTTCCATAACTTTGCTTTCCAAATATAAAGGCAAAATCTTTCCTTCAGCTTGGGATTCTCTTATCTGTTGAAATATAAAATTCAACTGCGGAGAATTTTGAGTTTTTAACAAATAAGAATTAAGAATCTTTGCTTTTTCATATTCAAAATCATCATATTTTAATTTTAAGAAAGTATCAAAGTATTCTTTGGTTAGGATTATTTTCGTAAACTTTACAGGCTTATTTGCCTCACAATAGGTATAAGTTTTCTTTTCTGTATTTAAGTAACAATATATACCTTTTTCTACATTATTTAACTTTCTGCCACCGACTTTAAATGAACTGCTTTCTGTTTCAAATTGGCTAATCTCTAAATACTTTTCAGATACTTCGGTTATTTTCTCCATTGTTTCATTTGGAGTAAAGTTAGCAATTAAAATTAGAATTAAACGGCTGTCAAATTTTAGTATGCGAAAAGTACCTTTGCCAAAATGGGGATCTATTTTAAAGATTTGTTTGTTTTCAGTTGATAAAGTTGGAACAGGAATAAAAGGAGCGTCATGTACTAAGTTTGTTAAATAATCAATAACTGTTCTATCCATCAATTCTACTCACCTCTTTTAATATCACAAATTTATTTTATTATATCACAAATTTATAAAAATGTAAATAGAAATACTGATAAAAAGCTTATAAATAAAGGGATTACAAGGAATATCAAAATTCATAGTTAGATTTTGAGTTATAAAAAATTAGCTTTATAATGAATGTAGTTAGTTAGATACGGCTAACAATTATGAAAGGAGATGGAATAACTAATGGAAAAAAAGAAGACAGGGATATCTTATGTATTCCAATTAGCAAAAGATGAGAGAAAAAAGCTACATTTAGGAATGTTTTTATCTGTCATTTCTGCGGCTTTATCATTAGTTCCTTATTTTGTAGTTTATAAGATATTACTAATGATATTCCAGAAGAATATTTCGTATACAGAAATTTTAATGTGGGCAGGTATAGGAATTATAAGTGCTGTTTTGCAAGCAATACTAATGTCCTTTGCGGGCATTTTATCTCATACAGCAGCTTTTAACACAATACACAGAATTAAGCTGAAAGTTGTAAATCATATTTCAAAATTTAATTTGGGATTCTTTCAAGAGCATGCCCCCGGAGAAATTAAAACATTGTTGTTTGATGATGTAGATAGAGTTGAAAATTTTTTGGCTCATAGCACTTTGGAATTAGCTCAGGCAGCAGTTGTTCCGGTTATTATGTTCATTTTCATGTTGAAATTAAATTGGATGATGGCACTTGTTATGCTTATTCCTATGATTTTGGGATTAGGAATTCCTATGATGCTAATGAAAAATTATCCGGATATGTCAACGGAGCTATCCGAAGATATTGCTGATTTAAATGCTTCGGCAAACGAATTTATAAAGGCTATGCCTGTAATAAAAATGTATCATTTAACAGCAGAAAAATTTGAACAATATAGAAGCTCATTGAATGCGTATATTACTTGTTGGAAAAAGATGTGTATGAGCTCTTGCTATCCTTTATCAATAACCTTAGTGGTTTTGGATTCAGCAATCTTATTTACATTGCCGTTCGGAGGATATTTCTTTTTGAGAAATTCTTTATCAGCAACATCCTATTTGCTATTTATTATGCTTACAATGTGCTTTTTTGTTTCGTTCTTAAATATGGTAACAATCTTTATGCAATCTATGGAGCTTGGAAGCGGATTGGATAACATAAAAAAAATAATGGATATGGATGAATTGAAAGACGGAACAAAAATCATAAACAAGAATGAGTGTATGAAAATAGATTTTAAAGACGTTACTTTCAGCTATGACGATGAAGAAACAAAAAATAAAGCATTACAACATATAAATTTATCCTTAAAACCGAATACAATAAATGCTTTTGTGGGACCTTCTGGTGCAGGCAAGACAACTGCTGCACAATTGATTGGGAGGTACTGGGATGTAACAAGTGGAGCAATTAAAATTAACGACATACCGATCAATGAATTAAAAATAGATAATTTGATGGACATTACATCATTTGTTTTTCAAGATGTATTTCTTTTGGAGGACACTCTCTATGAGAATATTCGTATGGGAATAGATACAGATGAAAATAAGATTATTGAGGCTGCAAAAGCAGCACAAATTCATGACTTTATTATGAGTTTACCGAATGGATATCAGACAAGAATCGGGGATCAAGGGGTGAAATTGTCAGGTGGACAGCAACAAAGAATCTCAATCGCTAGAGCAATACTCAAAGATTCTCCAATTATTATTTTTGATGAAGCAACTTCCTATTCAGATATAGAAAATGAGTACCAGATACAGTTAGCACTTCAAAACTTGTTGAAAAATAAAACAATCATTATGATTGCTCATCGTTTGCATACTATTAAGAATGCAGATCAAATTGTTGTATTTGATGAAGGGGAAGTCGTAGAGGTTGGAACACATAAAACTCTTTTAGAAAGAAAAGGGGTCTATGAAAGTATGTGGAACACATACACAAAAGATTACTTTGGAGAGGGGGTAAGTGCAAATGCTTAAGATTATTAGAACACTTCTGAAAGATAAAAAAGAAAAATTGTATTTACCGATTTTTCTAATGGTTATTGATTCGATAGGAAGCATTGTTTTGTATTTAATGCTCTATTTTACCGTTGTTAATATATTGCAAAATACATTAACTAAAACCTTAATCATAGAATATACGGTAATATGTTTCATCAGTATGATTGCAAGGATACTGATTTATAGGCATGCATACTATTTGAGCTTTTCAAGAGGAGCTGAAATGTGTGGAGATATGCGTTTGGATTTAGCAAATCATTATAGGAGTTTGAGCCTTGGTCATTTCCAAAAAAATAGTAGTGGTTATCTATTATCAACTCTTACAAAGGATTTGAGTAGTTTTGAACTGATCATAACGCACACTTTACCATCGGTTATTAAAACGGCAGTTACAGCAATATTGATTTTATTAGGCACATTTTTTATCGATTGGAAGCTCGCATTATTAGAGTGTTTAGTATTGCTTATCGCATATCCTATGTTGATATGGGGCAACAAATTGATAGAAAAATACGGGGCAAGAAAAAGAAATTTAAATTCTAAGATGATTTCTATTATTTTAGAGTACATTCAAGGTATGAAAGCGTTTAAGTCAGCTAATATGACAAGTGAACATTTTGAAAGAATGATAAATACACTTGAAAATGTTAGAAAGACAAGCGTAAACGCAGAAAAGAAAATGGCGTTACCTACAAGTATGTACTTTATCACAGTTAACTTTTTGCTTCCGATAGTTCTTCTTATAGGAGGATATTTGCTTATAAATGGTAGTGTTAGAACTGAACAGTTTGTGGCTTTTATGCTTATGAGTTTAGCATTATCTGCACTTCTTATTGCCTTTCAACATTCCTATGGACTATTGAAAGATTTGAAATTAGCTGCAAGTAATCTTGAGAAAGCTTATGAAACGAAGCCATTGCCTTATTCTGAAAATGAAGTTGAATTAGAAAATTTTGATATTCAATTTAAGAATGTAAATTTTTCTTATGATAGAAATAAAACGATTCTGAACAATATTTCGTTTGAAGCAAAAGAAGGAACTTCTACAGCTTTAATTGGTCCTTCCGGTGGAGGAAAAACTACAATCGCTAATTTGATTGCAAGATTTTGGGATGTAAATAGTGGAGAAATTATAATTGGTGGAAAAAATATAAAATCCATAAAACCTGATGTGTTGCTTAAATATGTTAGTCAGGTTTTTCAAGATAATGTACTGTTAACCGATACTGTTTATAACAATATCAGGGTTGGAAAACCTAATGCAACAAAGGAAGAAGTTTATCAAGCTGCAAAATTAGCTTGTTGCCATGAATTTATTTTGAAAATGAAGGATGGATATGAAACGGAAATAAAAGATGGAGGAAGTACATTATCCGGCGGTGAACGACAAAGGATTGCTATTGCAAGAGCGATTCTGAAGGATGCACCAATTCTTTTGTTGGATGAATCTACAGCTTCTCTTGATCCTGATAATGAAGCTAAAATCAATAATGCTTTGGAGCATTTAATGCAAGGAAAGACAGTTTTTGTTATTGCTCACAGATTGAATACCATTAAAAACGCTAATCAAATTATTTTGATAAATAACGGAAGAATTGAAGAACAAGGAAATCATAATGAACTTTATGGAAAAAAAGGACATTACTATGAAATGGTAAATACACAGGAAAGAGCGAAAAAGTGGATGATAAAGGAGAATAGTTATGGAGAGGCTTAGTACTTTGAAAGAAAAGACAAAAGGTAAAGTTGTTGAAATTATTGGTGATACACATTTTCAAAGCAGAATAATATCTATCGGAATAACTGTCGGAAGCGATGTTGAAGTTATCCAGAATTATAAAAAGCAACCTATTCTCATTTATTGTAGAGATACGATGATAGCTGTCAATAAGATAGAGGCAGAGAAAATAATGATGGAGGTACTTTGAGATATGAAGAAAATAACGATTGCTTTGCTGGGGCAGCCTAATTCTGGAAAATCGACTTTGTTTAATGGGTTGACAGGCTCAAATCAACATGTTGGAAATTGGCCGGGTAAAACCGTTGAGAAAAAAGAAGGCGAATTTTCGTATAAAGATACCAATTATACGATTGTGGATTTACCAGGAACTTACGGATTATCAGCAAATTCAGAGGAAGAAGTTATAACAAGAGAATATATAGAAACCGGGAACGCAGACCTAATTGCTATTATGGCAGATGCTTCACAATTAAATCGAAGTCTATTTATGCTCTCTGACTACATTGGAATAAATATTCCGGTTGTCTTAATCATGAACATGATGGATGTTGCTACAAGTCAAGGGAAAAATATAAATATAAAGGGGTTACAAAAATCCTTGAATATACCTGTCATTCCTATCGTTGCGGCAGATAAAAAGGAATACAAAGAGTTTTATGCTTTTCTGGAGCATTCAGATAGAGGAAAAATTTTATCTGACGAAAATTTAGAAAGGGCATATGAAAATATTGTTGGAGATAACTATAAGCTATTAAAAAAACATATCCCTGATAAAGGTATAGGTGTATTTTCAAAGTCGTGGATTATCGGAAAATTATTAGATCAGGATGCAAAAGTAATTGCGTTAGTAAAAGATAATGTTGAAAAAGTCGAATTTGAAGAAATAGAGAACGTATTAAAAAGCATAAAAAATGGCAATTTAATAACCGGTAATTGTAAATTTGAATGGATAGATAAACTTATCAATGCAAATGTTATTCAGAAAAAGAGAGTATTTAAGAGAAGCAAATTTGATCGTATAGCCACAAGTAAAGCTTTCGGAAAACCTATGGCTATCGGAGTTATCATTTTAGGATTAGTTGCTTCTATGCTCATCGGATTTCCGCTAATGGGGTTATTTGGGTTTGTTATACCTAAAATATCAACATTGTTGGCAAAGGGGCTTGTCGCCATTGGAGTATCAAATTGGCTGATTTCACTTTTGTGTGGAGCCGTAATGACTGCAATTACTTTTGCATTGCAAATGGCAAGTTATGTATTGGGAATTAGCTTAGTATTTGGATTCTTGGAAGATGTAGGATATATGGCAAGAGTTTCCTATGTCTTTGACAACACTATGTCGAAATTAGGATTGCAAGGAAAAGCAATTATGCCGTTCTTGTTAAGTTTCGGCTGTAATATAGGTGGAATCACAGGAACGAGAGTAATTGATTCATGGGGACAGAGGGTTATGACGATTGCATTATCTTGGGTAGTCCCTTGCGGGTCAACATGGGGAGTAGTCGGGCTTGTTACAGGAACATTCTTCGGAAAACAGGCAGTATTTGTGATATTAAGCCTATTTGCAGTTGCTTTTCTACATTTACTAATCACATATAGGATTTTCAGAAAATCGCTTTATGAGGGAAGTGAACATTTTGGAATGATTATGGAACTTCCACCATATCACAAGCCACATTGGAAAAATTTACTTTCTTCTGTAATGAATAGGATGGGAAATGTACTGAAAAGGGCATTGAGTATCATTATCCTTATTTCTGTTATATTTTGGATTCTTGCCTATACGCCTGATGGAAATATAGCTAACAGCCTTATTTATAAAGTAGGAACATTTATAGAGCCTGTAACAAAATTGTTTGGGTTACCATGGCAATTATTTATGGCTTTTGTTGCTTCTGCAATGGGAAAAGAATCGGCATTAGGAGTAATGGCATCATTATTTACTTCTTCAGGAATATGGCATGCAGTTGAGGTTAAAGGGACAGTAGATACCGCTATTCTAAGCAATAATATGTTGACAATGATTTCAAAGCCGGAAGCCTTAGCATTTACTTTTGCCTTTTTCTTCAATATGCCTTGTTTGATGGCTCTTGCAGCTACCGCACAAGAAACACATTCAAAAAAATGGACGATAAAAATAGCACTGTATTATATATTATCGGCTCTAATTATATCTTGTGTTGCATATCATATTGGACTACTGATTTTTTAAGGTGTGATAAGTATGCTTATACAACTATTAGAAGTATTGAAAAAGAAAAAGACTTGCACTTTGCAAGAACTTGCTGAACTGACAGGTGAGGATTTAGATAGTGTAAAAATGAAAATTGAATATCTCGAAAATAATGGATATTTGGTAAAAACTAAAAGGTCTGCAACAAGTAAATGCCAAAGTCAATGTTCGGGATGCTCGAATTGTGTTGTTAATCAAGATGATATTTGGATTGTAAAAGAGTAGTTTGGTTAAGTACAGAATCAAAGAATGGAGGTTAAAATGTAGCTAAGCAATGGAGGGATAAATAATGAAAACACTAAATTTTGTTATTCACATAAGATATATTTATCATTTTTTATGCTTGGAATTGCTTACACGTAGCAATAACACTTTACCAGAAACAACAAAATAGAAAATCATATAAAATATTAGTTTTTAAGCCGAGAGGACTTTTTACGTCAAAGTGTAGAAGTCCTCCTTTTTTATTCTCAAAAAGCAAAACAGAGAACTTAAAAAGGAGGATAACACAATGCCTAATAAGGAATATTACCTTTATGTCAAAGGGGAAGCTATACCCATAAGTGAAGAAGTCTACAAAGCCTATTGGAAGATAACAGAGCATGAAAAATATCTTCAGAAAAAGGATTGCAAGTATGGAGTTATTCCATTTTCATCATTAGATCATGATGGACACTTTGTAGATAACATCATAGATGAAAAAATAGACTTAGAAAAAATTGTAGAAGTCAAAATGCAAATTGAAGAACTGCATAAGGCATTAGCTACACTGACAAAAGAAGAAAGAGAGTTAATGGAAGCCATCTTCTACAGAGAAGAAAGTCTTAGGTCAATCAGCAGAAAAGAGAAAGTTACACATCAGGCAATCGGACAAAGGAGGGATCAAATTTTAGAAAAACTAAGAAAGATTTTAGAAGATAAAATCTAAAAAATGATGAAAGGTTAAGTATCAAAGAAAGGTGCTTAGCCTTTCTTTGTTTGGAACACAACAATATTGAAATGGAGGAATGAAAAATGAAAGAGTTAGAAAATGTAATGAGCCAGTTGGAAAAAGAAACTAAGAAAAAAGAACAGGTAGAAAACAAAATTAAGCAACTAAGACAAAAGAAATCACAGCTAAAAAGAAAGGCGGACACGAAACGAAAAGTAGAAAAAGGAGGCGTGTTTGAGAAATTTGAAAAACAGATAACCGGAGCAGAAGAAAGTACCGACAATGATTTAATCTATGCCTTTTTAGATTATGTACTTTCCGATAATCGAAATAGAGAAAAGCTAAAAGAACTTACAGAAATTCATTTAAAAGAAAAAGAAATCTCTTTAGAAGAAAATCCAAATCTTAAAGAGGAAAATGCAAATGATGATTTTGAAGAACTGACAGAGGAAGAATAAGGAAAACAGAAAATGTATTAGAAACTGAGATGGAGCAAAGTGAGAACATTTTAACACTTTGCTTTTTTGTGGATTTGAAAAATCTACAAAAAACAAAGTTCACAGGGGTCTAAGGGGGAGTAGCCCCCTTGAACAAATAAAAATGCTTTAGCGTTTTCGTTTCCTTAGCGGAGCTATAAGCTTTCCGCAGGAACGCAAAGCACCGTAGTCAAACGGTGTATCTTTGCGCCCTTTGAAAAAGGGAGCGAAGATACCTATCATCATAAGGATACTAAAATATAAAAATTAAATATCAGATAAAGAGTAGCAGATAGAAAAATGTTAAGAAAAATCTATCTGCTTTTCTTATGCCTAAAAATATAAAAACACAAAATTGGAAGGAGCTAAAAAATGGAGATAAAAAGCCTACATACCCATGTAGATATAGTTTCAAGGTCAAAAGGGCATAGCGTGATTGCAAAAGCTGCATACAATGCAAGAGATAAATTACAAGATGAATACTATGGAAAAACACATGACTATTCTAAAAAAGAAGACCTTGTATTCTCAAAAATATTTCTGCCGGAACATATCCCGAAAGAGTTTTCAAACAGAGAATACCTATGGAATGAAGTTGAGAAAATCGAAAAAAGTAAAAATTCACAACTTGCAAGAAATCTGCTCTTTACACTTCCAAGAGAATTAAATGAACAGGACAGAATAAAGTTAATCAGCGAATTTATAGAAGAAAACTTTACTTCTAAAGGTATGATAGCAGACTGTAATATTCATAATCCTATGGCAAGCGATCATGAAGAACAACCACACGCCCATATCCTACTTACCCTTAGAGAAATAGACGAAAAAGGGAATTGGAAACCGAAATGCAGAAAAGAATATATCCTTGATGAAAACGGAGAAAAGATAAAACTGAAAAGTGGAAACTATAAATCAAGAAAAGTAAATTTGAACGATTGGAATGAACCTGACAAAGTAAAAGAGTGGAGAGAAAACTTTTCAAAGAAAGCAAACGAATACTTGGCAAGAAACAACATAAATAAAAGGATAGATCCACGCACCTTTAAAGAACAAGGCAGAGAAGAACTCCCGCAAATTCATTTAGGCACAAGCAGTTATCAGATGGAGAAAAAAGGCATACAGACAGAGAGAGGAAACCAAAACAGAAAAATCATAGCCTTGAATTTAGAATTTAGAAAATTAAAAGAGGAGCTATCCAAACTTACGTCTTGGATAGGCTCGTTACTTGGAAGTCTGCAAGTAAAATATGATGAATACAAACAGGAGAAAAAAGAAGAATATGAGAACAAGGCGGAACTCTTTAATCTCTATGAGTACATCAGTATTTATTATGACTTACAGGGAGAAAAAGCAAGAAAGTTAAATCCCTATGCAAGCAACAAAAAGATAGGTGCAGACCTAAGACGATTTTCCAAAGCAAGAATATATCTGAAAGGCAACAATCTTAAAACCATAGCCGACCTACAAGAAAAGATAAGCACATTACAATCCCAAAATAAGAAAATTAGTCAAGACATTAAGGCGAAAACCACAAGAATAGAAAACTTAAATAAATGCTTTGCCTATGCGGACATCATCAAGGATAACAAAAAAGTCTTTGAGGAATGGAACAGTAAATCCCTATTCAAAGACAGCTTTTACAATTCCCATAAAGATGAGATAGATAAATATAAAAGAGCAAGGGCAATTCTTGAAAAGATAACAGGCTCATCGGCGATTAAGTCTAAAGACTGGAAAAAAGAAATCCAAAGCCTTGAAGATGAAATATCGAAACTCAACAGACAATCACAATCAATCAAAGAAGAGTACGAAAGTATCAACCATATCAAGTATGCAGTCAAGACAGTCAATGACGATTATGGCATAGACCTAAGTATTGAAATTGACAAGGCAATCAAGAGAGGAGAAAAAGAAAGTATCATAGAAAAGATAAAAGAGTATAAGCAAGATAGTGATAGTTTTAATAAAAAAAGACAAATGACTAAAGACTATTACAAAAATCAAGAAAGATAAGACCTGGTAAAAATATCTTATCCAAGCTATAATATGACCAAGAAAATAAAGGCAGATCGAGGAGGTAATAGAGATGAATAAAAGGCAAGAGATAATAAATGAACTCATAAAAGCAGATCAAGATGGAACATATAAAACCTACAAAAGCACAGAAGAAATAAAATCAATGAACAATGAGGAAATACAGATTATATATTCCAACATGAAAAACTATCTATCAGACAAAAGAACACACACAAACTACTAAAGGTGGAAAAGCAAAATAAGAGCAGAAAAACAACAAAAGGTACAAATACCTAAGTAAGCTATAAAAACTTCAAAATAAAGCATTCCACCACCAAGAACAACCAAATAAAAACAAGCAAAGGGAAGTATAGAAAAATTAAAGCCTATACTTCCCTTTTTTTAATTCAAACAAAGGAGAGAAAACATGATAAATGAAGAAATAAGCAAAGAAGCAGGTCAAGCAGCACAAACCATAATAACATACACCATAAAGGCAGCAAAAGAAACAATCAACTTAGACAAAGAAATAAGAAAAAAGATGAATGATACTTTAGAAAAAGCAAACGGAAACCTAAAAAGTCTTATGGGCGATGAAATGAAAATAAAAGACCTCTACAAGAAAGGACAACTAGAAAATATAAGCATAGATCAAAGCGACCTCAAAGACTTAAAAAAAGAACTAAACAAACTTGGAGTAAGTTTCTCAGTAATGAAAAACAAAGAAAGCAAAAACTATGAAATATTCTTCCAAGCCAAAGACATAAAAGTAATGGAATATGCCTTTAAGCAAGTCATAGCCAAAGAAAATAAAAAAGAAAAAGAAAGTATCCTAAAACAAATAAAGAAATACAAAGACCTATCCAAGAACAAGGATAAGACAAAAGAGAAAGTCAAAAGAAAAGTAAAAGAAAAAGTAAAACCAAGTAAAAAAGATATGACCAGAGAAATCTAAGGGAGTAACGAAAAGTTACACCCTTAGATACCCAAAATAACAAGACTTCTGAAAAGCAGAAGTCCAGAATTCCGAAAATCGGAAATCAAGAATTTCGATTATCGAAAATCAAGAAAGGAGCAGATATGGCAACAAACAAAAGATATTATTGGATAAAACTAAAAGAAGAATTTTTCACAGACAAAAGAATAAAAAGATTAAGAAGAATATCGGGAGGAGATACCTACACGATAATCTACCTAAAACTTCTACTACTAAGTCTAAAAGATGAAGGCAAACTCTATTATGACGGAGTAGAAAGTGATTTTATAAAAGAGTTAGCACTAACCATAGATGAAACAGACGATGATGTAATGGTTACAGTTAATTATTTAATCAATCAAGGCTTACTAGAAGTTGTAACAGAAAATGATGAATACTATTTAACAGAAATACCAAACTTAATCGGATCAGAAACAGCATGGGCAGAGAAAAAAAGAAGATACAGACAAAATAAACAGAGGACATTGCCCTTAATGAGTCCAACACATGTCCGACAAGAGATAGAGATAGAGAAAGATATAGAGATAGATAAAGAGAGAGAGGGAGAGATATAAAAAGATAAAAAGTCCACCCCCATCTTTTATGGAGAATTCAAAAATGTAAGGCTAAGCAAAGAAGAATATAAAAATCTAAAAGAAAAACTAAACTCACACACAGAAATAATGATAAATAAACTATCAAGATACATGAAAAGCAGTGGAAAGACCTATCAAAACCACTATGCAACAATCTTAAATTGGTATGAAGGAGATAAAGATAAACTAACACAGAAAGGTTTAAATAAAAAAATGAACTATGATGTAGGAGAATCTTTATAGATAAAAAGAGGTGGAAAGGCACTATTAAAGACTTTAAGTCTAAAAAGGTATAAAAGTATGCCAGAGATAATAAAAATATAAATATGACACTTTAAAGGCGATTAGAAAATTAAAAATCTAATCGTCTTTTTTATCGAAACAAACAGGAGGAAAAATATATGCACGAAAATAAAAATGAACAGAATACGGGAACAAAAACCATAAAGAAAATTGGTAAAGCAACCTATGAGGTTGTTGTTCACTTTAATGAAAATGCAACGGAAACAATGCAAGACAAATTAAAACGCATAATGATTAGAGAAATGGAGAGAGAAAAACATCAAAAAGTCGATAAAAATGATTAGAAAGTCCTTGACAAGTTGTTACAGGAAAAACTGCCAAGTCAATTTTAATATCTTGTGGAGCAAGACTTGCACCTTTTGATATAAGAGAGCTTAGAGAACTAATGAGCGAAGATGAATTAGAACTCGATAAAATTGGAGATAGGAAAACTGCTCTATTCGTAATAATATCAGATACTGACGATACTTTTAACTTTGTAGTTTCAATAATGTATTCTCAATTATTTAACCTACTATGTGATAAGGCAGATGATGTGTATGGTGGAAGACTTCCAGTTCATGTAAGATGTCTACTTGATGAGTTTGCAAATATAGGCTTAATTCCTAAATTTGAAAAATTAATAGCGACAATTCGTTCAAGAGAAATATCAGCAAGTATAATACTGCAAGCACAATCTCAATTAAAAGCAATTTATAAAGACCATGCAGATACAATAGTTGGTAACTGTGACTCTACACTCTTTCTAGGAGGAAAAGAAAAAACAACAGTAAAAGAATTATCAGAAACCTTAGGAAAAGAAACCATAGACCTATATAACACATCAGAAACAAGATCCAACCAAAAATCTTTTGGTCTAAATTACCAAAAAACTGGTAAGGAACTTATGAGTCAAGATGAAATAACAGTAATGGATGGTGGAAAGTGCATATACCAGCTAAGAGGAGTAAGACCTTTCTTGTCTGATAAATTTGATATTACAAAGCATAAGAATTACAAGTTGTTGGAAGATTATGATAAGAAAAACTTGTTTGATGTGGAAGAGTATTTAACAAATAGAGATAAAATAAAAATAAACAGGAACAGTTTGATTACAAGATTATGAATTAAGCCTAGGATAAAAATATTTTTGGTATAATATCTATATAAACCATGGAGGTAGGCATATGAGGTCTTATGAAAGTAAGGAAGAATTAAAAAATGAGATAAAGAAAACTTTTGGAAAATATATTTCAGAGTTTGATAATATCCCAGAAGAATTAAAAGATAAAAGAGTAGATCAAGTTGATAGGACACCAGCTGAAAATCTTGCCTATCAAGTAGGTTGGACAACTTTAGTTTTGAAATGGGAAGAAGATGAAAAAAAGGGAATTGAGGTTAAAACGCCATCTGACAAATTTAAGTGGAATCAACTTGGAGAATTGTATCAATGGTTTACAGATACCTATGCTCATAAATCGTTAAAGGAATTAAAAGAACAACTATCACAGAATATAGAAGATATTTACTCTTTGATAGATAATCTTACAGAGGAAGAATTATTTAAACCACATATGAGAAAATGGGCAGATGAAGCAACAAAAACTGCAACTTGGGAAGTATATAAATTTATCCATGTAAATACAGTAGCACCATTTGGAACATTTAGGACTAAGATTAGAAAATGGAAAAAACTTAATAATTTTGTGAATGTAATTAAATAATAAGGTTGGTGCTTTAATTGAATTATGAAAAATTTAAAAAAATAATAAATAGAAAAACCTCTATAATAGTATTAGATACAAATGTAATACTTGACTTAGCTCGATATTCATTATACAGTAGCAAAAACATATTAGAAATTTTCAAGGAGTGTAAGGATTTAATATGGATTCCGAATCAAGTGTATAAAGAATTTAATAAAAATAAATATAGCGTATTCGGACAATTGAAAAAAAAGTATCAAAATTTTGAAAAAGATTTACTAAGAGTAATTGAAAGGAGTCAAAAAAATTTAGAGAGTGTCTTGATTAAATCATCTAAATATAATTATTTTGGAAGAAAAAATTTGGAGAATGAATTAAATAACAAGTTAGTTGAATTAAAACAAATAATCAAATCTTATAAAAATAGTGTTGGTATTGAATATGATGAAATAACAACAGATTCTCCTGAAATAATTAAAGATATAGATAATCTTATTTCATATTTAGAAAAAAATAATAGGATAGGTAATAGGATAAGGTTTAGTGAACAATTAAAAATTATTAGAGAGGGTGAACTTAGGTATAAATATAAAATTCCGCCTGGATATGAGGACATTAATAAAGATGGAGTTGAAAAATTTGGAGATTTATTTGTTTGGAAAGAGATATTAGATTTACCAGTTGAAAAATCAGTAAAAGATATTATTTTTATTACGAATGATATAAAAGAAGACTGGTGGAGTAAGGATAGTCAAGATAATTTAGTAGTTCACGATAAATTATTAAGTGAATTTAAAGAAAAAAATCCAAATGTAAATATTGAATTTTTAACAACAGGAATGTTTCAGAATTTCGCTTCAAAAGTATATGATAGATATGATTTTAATGTTTATGTAGATTTAAATAGAAAAGATGTGTCATATGTAGAAAGAGTAAAACAAGATATTTCTAATGATATAGTTGACAGTATTTATAATAACAACTATTATTATCTAGAATCGTATGTTATTGGAAGTGAGGGTATTGAAGAATTAGATATAAATAATTGTGAATTCAATGAGATATTAGATACTTATGAAGAGTTTACAGACGAGATTGTTAGTATAACTTATGAGCTAGAATATTTAATAAATTTAAGTTGTGTATCCTTTGATTATTGGGGACGTGATGATGATACAAAAGAAGTCATACAATCACCACCAATAGAACAAGAATTTAGTGGAAGTGTCATAGTTAATGTCACAAGATTAATTAATAAAGATGATATCGAAGAAGATTCTTTTTATATTAATAATGATAAAGAATATACAGATATTGAAATAATTGAAATTCAGATAGATCAAGATTCTATAAACAAAAATGAAGAAGACTACGATGACTCTTATTTAGAAGAGGAGAATTACAATAATGATTATGCATTTATTTGCTCTAAATGTGGAAAGGGATTTAAGGATAGGCGAGAAGATGTAGGTGGTATTTGTCGAGATTGTTCATTTAATGATTAATAATATAGGATATTTTATTAAAGCAGTAATTATAAAGTTTACTGCTTTTTTTATACTCAAAATTAGGAGGTTAAGATGTTAAGGATAAGAGCTCCTACTTAGAACAATTTAATAAGGAATAATGTATAGCGATTGGAAATAAATAGATCCAGTCGCTTTTTTAATTGAAATTTATAGATTAAGGAGAAGAAATTAATGGATAGAGAAATGATAAATATTAATGCAAATTTAGTTAAGGAAGCTGAATTTTCAGAATTTGAAAAAGATGAAGAAATTGTTCAAGTAGCAAATTTTGCTCTTGTTAAAAATTATGGAAAAGGCAAAGAATATACAAATTGCTCAGTATATGGAGAAAAGGTAGAAATTGTAAAAGAATTTGAAAAAGGGGATCTAATCCATGTCTTTGGATATTTCAAAGAAAACAAAAAAGGAGATAAGGTCTACAAGAACTTTATAGTTAAATCACTAAACAAAATAGAAAATAAGAAAGAAAATGAGGAGGAATAATATGGAATTTTTTACAGCTGGAGTTGGAGTTTTAAAGACACTTGTAACTGCAATTGGTGCAGGTTTAGGAGCATGGGGAGTTATTAACTTAATGGAAGGTTATGGTAATGATAACCCTGGTGCTAAATCTCAAGGTATTAAGCAATTTATGGCAAAATAAGGACGGAATAACACAACAAATTCTCTAAAACAAAACACTAAATCAATGTAAGATTGAATGAAATCAATATTTATGCTATAATTAAATAAATCTAATGAAGAGAAAAAGAGGGATATTATGGCACTTAACTATAAACCATTATGGATACAGTTAGCGAAAAAAGGATTAAAGAAAACAGATGTAATAGCTATGGCAGGACTAACAACAAATGTTATGGCACAAATGGGCAAGGATAAACCAATTACATTTAAGAATTTAGAAAGAATATGTAAGGCTCTATCTTGCACTCCTAATGATATTATTAGTTTTGAAGATGAATTTGAAAAAGAGATTTAAATTCTTATAGTTCTTTACACTTGATTTACAAGGGATCAAAGAAAATCTTAATAAGGGTTTCTAAAATTTTATTGAAATAATGTATAATTTGTGATAGCTTACTTACAATTTTAGAATTGTAATCTTTATATAGGGTGTTTTTATATCTTGTCAATGATTTTGTAAATATCTTTTAGATTGGAATCCAAAGTTTTGTGAGTAATTTATTTGAGAATTTACAAAACTTCTTAATACATGACCTGTATGTGTATAATGACATTGACAAGAAGACATCTGTGATTATAGATTTTAAATAACTATATAAATTGTAAAAAAGTATAGCACTAATACTAGCAAGAAAATTTATACGAATTTAGTTGACACAACTAAGAAAAATTGCTCCCATTTACGAAATGGTTTATACTTCAAGAGAGGAGGTGAACTAAATTGATGAAAACACTTGGTATGTTAACAATCATCTGCTTAACAGCATCAATTATGATGGTGAATTTTATACTTATTATACCGAAATTTGGCTCGAAGCATTTCGGCGCACCTGATGATATCAAAGTTATGATGAGTAAGTTGCCAGATAAACCGAGTTGGGTCAATATAATCGGCGGACTTATCATGATACTTGGATTGCTAGCTATTGCAGCTGTTCTAGGCTGGGCAATTGTTGATACAGTAAAATTTAGTTTAACTTTTCAGCAAGCCTTTGTTAGATTTTTAATACTATTTGAAGGATATAAGCTTTTTGATATTATCTTTTTTGATTATCTCATGCTTACCAAGTTAAAATTGCCGACTAAAGTTTACCCAGAGACGGTTGGTGCTAAGGGTTATGATAATTTTGGTTTTAATGGGAAAAGTCAGATTGCAAAAATTATAATCTTCTTTTTCGTGAGCCTAATTTTGGCATATTTACTGACCGTTTTGGTTTAACTAGAAATTCATAACTTATAATGTTCAATTCGACTTCTTGGCTATTTGTTTTAAGGGGCTGTAGCTTAAAAAAACCAATTATCAGAAATAGATATAAGCCATGAACAGTTATATGAAGATGGGTTAGAGTGAAATATAATCGAAAGAAACTTCAATCTAATGAATGTGAGCATATCTTAAAAACAAGACAAGAACCATTCCTATACAAATATCTATACATGCAAATTCATATAAGATAAAGGCGTATAAAAAATTAGTTTAATCACTGCAATCACAATTTAAATTGTGGTGGTCGCAAGTCAAATTACGAACTTCACTAGGAAGTTTTCCCTTGTATCTTTTGTAATAAATGGAAAATTTGCTATGGGATGAGTATCCAACAGATTGAGCTATTTCTTTTATAGGAAGTTTGGTATTTAAGAGAAGAGTTTCAGCTACATTCATTCTTTTTCTTTGGGTG
>OGTK01000233.1_pt1 | contig 19684 bp, 14 predicted proteins | sample 1574561 | NCBI WGS metagenome assembly OGTK01 (sample SAMN03295812, study PRJEB24534) | human gut metagenome | isolation source: fecal sample 2 from infant 2 | host: Homo sapiens | place: USA: Pittsburgh, PA | collected 2014-07 | reverse complement strand
AAAATTTCTAGGTGGTCAATGCCCATGAGTTCGTGGGCACTTTTTATGCCCTTTTTTACCAACTTTTCAACAGAATAAAGTTCGCCAAAGTCAGAAGACTTTGATGAAAGAAAAATTAAATTTGAAATTTGATTTAGGTTTTTCTTGTAAACTTCTCCAGGTAGCTTTTTATAGTTTTCCATAAGAGAAATAGAAACAGATTTTAAATTAAACCTAAGCTCGCCAAAGTCATCTTCAAGTCCAAAGAGCTTAATAAGTTCGAAGAAAAAATCTTCGCCATTGAGGGCCTTAAATACATCGCCAAGGAAAATTGAATTTTTATTGGGATTGAGGACCTTTAGGATAATTTTATTGCCAAGGATCTTTGCAGAAATCCCAGACTTAGTCTTGAAAATAAAGAAGTCACAGTCCCTCAAATTATTTTTAATTTTATCTGTGAAGATAGGGTCAGAGAATTCAAAATTCACGTATAAGATGCCTGAGTCAGAAGTCTTGCCTTGGATCTCCTTGTAAATGTTATTGCTAGAAATTTTTTTGCCAAAATAATAGGTGTTTAAAATATTTTCTGGCACGCTTTCTGTGTTGCCAAGATAAAGATTGTCCAAGTAAGTTGGGGATTCAATGGAAATAATATCCTTTAAATCTGTATAAACTTCTTCAACATGTTCATCTTTTTCAAAAACAAGTTTGTCAACGTGAGTTTCGGTAGAAGAAAATTCAAGGAACTTGTAACCATCTAAAAACTTAACGCCTATATCTTTTAAGTAGCCTCGTAGCTTTTCATAAATCATATTGGAGTCCAAGCTGAAGTAAGAGCCTGAGCCAATATAATCAAGGAGAGCTTCCTTTAATTCACTAACTGGAGAAGTGACTTTCAAGTTGTAGATACTTGCTAAGTAGTAGTAAAAATTTGAATTCAAAAAGTCTGAAAACAAAAAGTACTTCTCAATACTTGATTCACTTTCAAAATCAAGGGGAGACAGCATTAACTTGTAGATTTTCTTCTTGCTAACTTCATCAAGCTCATCAACATCATAGGATGAATTCATAGACAAGTCCATTATTCTTGGACTTTCTTTTTTTGTCATCTTTTCATTTATTTCAAGAATTTCTTCTTCATTCATTATATTTTTTAAAATTTCAAAAGTGTTTTTAAAGTTGTATTCAGAAAACCTGTTGTCAAAATTTATATAAGTATTTTCTCCGTGAGAGATATTTGTAAACTCGTTAAAGCCCTTTGTATAAATATTTATATTTTTTGGGTCTAAGTTTGCGTGATTAATAAGTCCATAGGCAAGAGCAAGGTTGCCAAAGCCGTCACCTAAGAGATAGGCAAGAGAGCCATCGTCACGATTGGGCATTAGGACCTTTACCTCGTCATCAGAAACTTTTTTTGCAGCAAGGATGGCTGCAGAAATTGTTGCAGCTGCAAGAGCTAATTTTTTGATGTCATCTTTTCTTGACATAATTTCACCTCAAGTAGACTTTACCCAATATATAGCCACTTAATTCTAGTTTGTTAAATTGTTTTTGAACAAGTATAATGGAGTTTGGAGGGATTAACTTGAATAAATATAAATTAATCGAAGAGAAATATATAGACGAGGTTGCATCTAAGTGCAAGGTCTATACTCATATAAAGACAGGAGCAAGAGTCTTAACTCTTGAAAACAATGACGACAACAAGGCCTTTGGTATTGGTTTTAGGACGCCACCTGTAAGGGGCAATGGCGTTTGTCACATAGTTGAGCACTGTGTACTTTCTGGTTCGAGAAAGTTCAAGACTAAAGAGCCTTTTATGGACCTAATTAAGTCATCGCTACAAACTTTTTTAAATGCCATGACTTTTCCAGATAAGACAATTTATCCAGTTTCATCAAGAAATGAAAAGGACTTCTACAACTTGATGGACGTCTATCTTGATGCAGTTTTCCATCCAGCAATTTATGAAGAAGAAAAAATCTTTCTTCAAGAGGGCTGGCACTATGAATTAAAGGACAAGGATGACGACTTAAAATACAACGGAGTTGTCTACAACGAAATGAAGGGAGTTTACTCTTCATCAGAAAACATTGTGTCAGATGCCATGGTCTTTGCCCTTCATGAGGACTCATCTTATGGAGTTGACTCTGGTGGAGATCCTAAACTTATTCCTAGCCTAAGCTACCAAGAGTTTAAGGACTATCACAAAAAGTATTATCACCCATCAAACTCCTACATCTATCTTTATGGAAATCAAAATATGGAAGAAGCCTTAGACTTCATTGACAAAAATTATTTGCAAGATTTTGACAAGGCTGAAATCAATTCAGAAATTATTTTAAATGATGAAATAAAAGAAACTAAGGATGTTGAAATTACATTTTCTGCATCAAAGGAAGAAATGAAGGACAAGATCGACTACCTATCCAAGGGTTGGACAATTGGTTATGCCGACTCCAAGATGGATGTCTTTATGCGTGACTTCTTGGCAGAACTTTTAATTGAAGCTCAAGGAGGACCACTAAGAAAGGCAATATTAGATGCAGGTCTTGCTGAAGATGTATATTCAGAAACTTCATCTTCACTTCCTCTAGACCTATCAATAGTTTTAAAAAATGCTGACGCAGATAAGAAAGATGAATTTTTAAAAGTTTTAAAGGATACTTTAGAAAAACTTGTTGAAGAGGGAATTGACAAGGACCTACTTGAAGCAACTTTAAATAAATTTGAATTTATCTTTAGAGAGGGTGGAGGAACTCAAAAGGCAATAATCTATTATATTAGGGCTCTAAACTCATGGCTTTACGACCAATCACCACTTGATGCCCTCTACTACAACGATGTTTTAGAAGTAGTTAAGGAAAAACTTGATGATGGCTTTGTAGAAAATTACATCAAGGAAAAACTTATAGACAACGAGTACTCTGTAAATCTTCTTGCAAGACCAGAGTTAAATAAAAATGACAAGGAAGAAGAGGTCTTAAGAAAAGAACTAGAAAACCTCAAGGCAAAAATGTCAGAAGAAGAAATTGATGAAATTGTAAAAAAATCAAGAGACCTTGAAGATTATCAAAATGCTGAAGACTCAAAGGAAAATAAGGACACAATTCCTTCCCTAGACTTATCTGATATAGACGAAAAAGTAACTCGTTACCCAGTGGAAGAAGACAAAATTGGAGATGTGATTTATCTAAAATCAAATCAAGAGACAAATGGAATTGTCTACACAAGTCTATCTCATGACATCTCTTTTATAGAAAAAGAAGAGATGGAGACAATGTCACTTCTACTTTCATTAATTGGCCTAATTGATACAGAAAATTACACTTATGAAGAATTAAATAACGAAATTTATAAGGCGACTGGTGGGATTTCCTTTAACCCAGCTGTATATGTTGATGCAAAGGACAAGGAAAAATATGTCCTAAGAATGAACATTAAGATGAAATCAACTGCAGATAAGTTTGGACGAGGACTTGAAATTATAGATGAAATAATGAAGAGGTCAATCCTCGATTCCAAAAAGAGGGTAAAGGAACTTCTAAATATTTTAAAATCAAGAATTGAATCTACAATGTTACAAAATGGCCACCAATTTATAATTTCAATTTTAAAATCCTACTACTCAAGAGTTGCAGACATTCAATCCCACATTGGAGGACTAAATTATTATAAGTTCATGAGGGATTTTGTTGAAAACTTTGAAGATAAGTGGGAAGATTTTGAAAAAGAAGCAGAAAAAATTTATGAAAAACTTTTTGTTAGAGACAATTTAATTATTTCAACTACAGGAAACCTAGCTGATTTAGATAGACTTAAGCCTGAGCTAGAAAAATATATTAAGTCCTTAGAAGTTAAAAATATAAAGCCAGCGACTTATGAATTTAAAAGAGAAAATAAAAATGAGGGGCTTTATACAACTTCAAATGTTGTCTACGTATCAAAGGGTTACGACCTTGAAGACTTGGGATTAAAATACAGGGGAGACCTAACAGTTCTCGCAAATATTTTAAACTCATCCTTCCTTCACAACGAAATTAGAGCCAAGGGCGGAGCCTATGGCGGTGGAATTTCTATTGGAAGGTCTGGCGACATGGCAACTTACTCTTATAGGGATCCAAATTTAAAAAACACAGTTAAGGTTTACGACTCTATTGGAAACTTTGTAGAAAATTTAAAGATGGAAGATGAGGACTTAAAGAACTTTATCATTGGATCAATGAACTCCTTTGACCCACTACTTTCTCCAGAACAAATTGGAGACATTAACCTATCAAGATTTATAACAGGACTTACAATAGAAGATCTTGAAAAATCTAAGAAGGAAGCTCTTGAAACAAACTTGGAAAGATTAAATACCTATGGAAAATTCTTTGATGAAGCTATGAAGAAAAATTACCTTGCTGCCTTTGGTAGTGAAAGCATAATTAGGGATGGGGCTGACCTCTTTAAGGAAATAAAATCTATTAAGTAATAGGTGAATTATGATTAACTACGAAGACGTATTAAGTGAAATTGAAAGGCTAATGAAGGAAGCTTCAAAAATTTTCTTTGACCTAGACCCACAAAATAATTTTGAGATGAAGGGGAGAAATGACTTTGTAACAGAAGTCGACTTCAAGGTCCAAGAAGTTTTAGAGGGAGAACTTTTAAAACTAATAGAAGGGTCTAACCTCTTGGCAGAAGAAAAGGGAAAGTCAAGTGCAGAGATAAAAGACTACACTTGGGTCCTTGATCCCGTTGATGGAACAAGCAACTTAGTCCATGGATTTCAACACTCAGTTATTAGCTTAGCACTAATTGAAAAATCAGAAATTGTCATAGGTGCAGTTTACGAACCCTATAGAGATGAATTTTTTTCAGCAATAAAAGGTCAGGGCTCAAGACTAAATGGTAAAGTCATTAGAGTTTCTCATAATGAAGAACTTGCCAACTCTCTTATTGGTGTTGGAACTGGTGGAGGAAGATTGGGAAGAGTTGACGAGACCTTTGAGATGATGAGATTCATTTACGAGAATACAAATGGCATAAGGCGAATTGGGACTGCAGCCCTTGAGATGTGCTACTCAGCTTGCGGAAGGTACGATGCCTTTATAGAAGACGACCTAAACCTATGGGACTACGCAGCAGGGACCTTAATAGTTAGAGAAGCAGGTGGACAAGTCATCAATATGCATGGAGAAAAAGTTATGACAGAAAGAAGAGGCGGAATAATATCTGGCTCCAAAAAAATTGTTGATGAATTAAAAAGATTTACCTATTAAGTTAAAAAATAAAATTTATAAGATCAAAAAACTTTTAAGGCAGGATGAAATTTCATCCTGTCTTTTTAGATGAAAATCTTTATAAAAATTACATTTTCTAAAAGAAAAATTTACAAGAAATTTACAATTGAAGTTTAAGATTATTGTGAAGACTTATGAGGAAGGATGAGGTTATTTATGAGAGACGCAATAGTGGATATTGGCTCCAACACAATTAGGTTAATTGTCTTTGATGTAGAAGAGAATTCTATAGATTATAAAAAAGTATTAAACAAGAAGTACACCGTTGGGCTTATAACTTATGTTCATGATGGAGAACTTTCTAGAAAGGGAATTAAGAAACTTATAAAAACTCTTGATAGCGTAAAAAAAATTGTAGAAGAATTAAAGGTTGAAACTTTTTCTCCCTTTGCAACAGCATCCCTTAGGAATTTAGATAACGTAGAAGAAGTCTTATCTATGGTCAAGGAAGAACTTGACATAGATATTGATGTCTTGGACCAAGTTGAAGAAGCCTTCCTTGGTAATGTTGGAATAAGAAGTGAGATAGATATAGAGGAGGGCGTGTCTATAGATATTGGTGGCGCCAGCACCGAAGTGGTTTATTTTGATAAAGAAGGACCTAAGGAGTTTTTAAACCTAAATACTGGATCTCTTTTACTTTATAAGGATAATGTATCGAGAATTTTGCCTAAGAAAAAAGAAATGCGTACTATTAAAAAAGCAGTTCTTCGTGAAATTAATTCTAATAATTTTTCTAGTAAAAGTGACAAGTTTATTGGTATTGGTGGATCCATAAGAACTACAGGTAAAATTATAGAAGATCTTTGGGGAGGGGATGAAAAATCCTTTAGCTTGGAAGACCTAGATAAGTTAATAGAATTAATTAAAGATAAAAACACAGACATTATAAGGTCTATTATTAGTATCAATCCTGCAAGAATCCACACCACAGTTCCTGGTATAATTATATTAAGGACTCTTATGGAAAAGCTTAATATAAAAGAGATACAAGTTTCAGCAAAGGGGCTAAGAGAAGGTTATTTGATTTATAAAGTATTGGAAGGTAATAATGAAATCACATTTTCAAAATAGAGAATTATCCTGGATAAGATTTAATGAAAGAGTACTTTTAGAGGCAACTGAAGATGAAGTTCCAGACCTGGAGAAATTAAAATTTATTAGTATTTTTATTTCAAACTTAGATGAATTCTTCATGGTTAGGGTTGGTTCTCTTCATGACCTATCTTCTTTGAAAAAAGAAGTGAAGGACAATAAGACGGGAATGAACGCAGAGGAACAAATCCAAGCAATATTAAAGTCTCTTCCAAAAATTTATGAAGAAAAGGACGAAATTTTTAATAAAGTAAGTGAAAGTTTAGAAAAGTCCAATATAAGACAGTTGAAGTATAAGGACCTAGACAAAAATCAAAAAGATTTTGTAAAAGATTTTTACGTGAAGAGAATTGACCAACTTGTATCACCACAAATAGTTGATTTAAATCATCCTTTTCCCTTTTTAGAAAATACAAAACTTTATGCAATAGCTCAATTGGAAAAAGACAAGGAAAAAGTATTTGGAATAGTGCCAGTTAGGAACACTTACCCAAAATATTTAGTTCTTCCAGGAGAAAACTTTGAGTATATCTTGATGGAAGAAATAATTCTAAATGAAATTGAAGAGATTTTTAAGGACTATGAAGTCTTATCTAAAAATATTATAAAGGTGACAAGGAATACTGACTTTGTTGACGATAGGGACACCTGGGAAGAGTTTGACGATTATACTGAGTATATGAAGACAATCTTAAAGAAGAGGAAGAGATTAAATGTTGTTAGATTGGAATCAGAAGGAAGTCTCAATAGGGCAAGTCTTAAGTTCCTCTTGAAGAAGTTAGAGTTAGAAGAAGCTGCTTACTTCTCTTCAGTATCTCCTCTCAACATGAAGTATGTTTTTGATTTAATTGATGACATTCCCAAGGCAATAAAAACTGGCCTATTGTACAAGGAATTTAGACAATACAATCCTTGCGACTATTCATGGAGTGTAACAGAAGATATAAGAACTAAAGACAGAATCCTTTCTTATCCTTATGACAGCATGGATACTTTTATAGCTTTATTAAAGGAAGCTGCAAAAGATCCAGAATGTAAGTCAATAAAGATAACAATTTATAGATTGGCAAAGAATTCAAAAGTTGTGAGATACTTAACAGAGGCTGCACAAAACGGAAAAGAAGTAACAGTTTTTGTCGAGATAAAGGCAAGGTTTGATGAAGAATCAAATATAAACTATGCTAATCTTCTTTATGAAGAAGGCTGTAATATCATCTATGGCTTTAACAAGTACAAGATGCATTCCAAGATTTGTCTAATAACTTATAGAGACAACTTGACTGGAAACTTAAATTATATTACACAAATTGGTACGGGAAATTATAATGAATCCACTGCCAAGCAGTACACTGACTTTGCACTAATGACTGCCAATCCAGAAATTGGTCTTGATGCAACAGATTTTTTTAAAAATATGTCAATTGGAAATTTAGATGGTAAGTATAAGTATCTCTTGCAGTCGCCAACCACTCTAAAGTCAGGACTTATGCATCTAGTAGAAAGGGAGATTCAAAAGGGAGAAGATGGTTATATCTTTTGCAAATTTAACTCTCTAACAGATAAGGATTTTATAGAAAAATTTGTTGAAGCTTCTCAAAAGGGAGTCAAGGTGGATTTAATTATAAGAGGGACATCTTGTCTTCTTCCTGGAATAGAAGGTCAAAGTGAAAATATAAGAATTAGGTCTATTGTTGGAAGATTTTTGGAGCACTCAAGAGTCTATGTCTTTGGCAAGGACAAAAAAGATATCTATATTTCCTCTGCTGATCTCATGACAAGAAACGCTGAAAAGAGAGTAGAGATTGCCACACCAGTCTTAGATGAAGAAATAAGACATAGAATAATAAAATATCTTGAAATACAAATGCAAGACAATGTTGCTGCAAGACTAATGAATAGTGATGGAGAATATGAAAAAATAGAAATTGAGAATAAAAAGATTTCATCGCAAAATTATTTTATTAGTGAAGCAGAAGATAAAATTATTGCATCAGTGGATAGCAAGAAAGAAAATACTGAAGAAAATAATCTGAAGAGAAAGAATAAAGAAAAAAACCATGGATTATTTTTAAATAAATTATTAAAGATCTTTAAGAAATAAAATTTAATTTAAAAGCATTTTTTACTTTTGATTAAGTCATATAAAGCTTAAATTCGCAATTTTTAAATTTAAGTCAAGTTCAGAAAAACTATTGACAATTAAAAATTAAATTGTTACTATCTAATAGTACGAGAGCTCTTATCATGAGTGAAAGTGTGCCTAGGGATCCAGGCTTTGCCAAGGACCGAGCGGTACGGGTACTTTTATTAAAGTATCACACCTTAGGGAAAAAAGCCCAGAGGGGTAGGTTTTACGAAATCTGCCTCTTTGGGCTTTATTTAATTTACTGGAGGAAATTATGAAAACTATTTACCAAGGAAAAACTAAGAATGTTTTAGAAGACAACGGAAGATGTTACCTACAATTCAAGGATGACATGACAGGAACTGACGGAGTTTTTGATACTGGTGGAAACCAAGTAGCTGGTAGTATTGAAGGTGCAGGTAAAGAATGTCTAAAGGTTACTAAATACTTCTTTGAAAAAATCAACGAAGCAGGAATTAACACTCACTACATTTCTTCTGACCTTGACAATAATTTAATGGAAGTAAAAAGAGCAAGTGTATTTGGTAAAGGTCTTGAAGTTATTACAAGATTTAAGGCTGTTGGATCTTTCTACAGAAGATATGGTCTTTATGTAGAAGAAGGTGCTGACCTTCCAGAATATACTGAAATCACTTTAAAAGATGATGGAAGAGACGATCCACTTATTACTAAAGAAGGACTTGTTACCCTAGGTATCTTAAAAGCTGAAGAATATGATACAATCGTAGAAATGAATAGAAAAATTGCAAATATTGTAAAAGACCTTTTAAAAGAAAAGGGACTAGACCTTTACGATATTAAGTTTGAATATGGTAGACTTGAAGGATCAGACGAAATCGTCTTAATTGACGAAGTTAGTGGTGGAAACATGAGAGCCTACAAAGATGGAGTATATGTAAAACCTCTTGATGTTTCAAAATATTTAGGAATTTAAGGAGTAAAAATGAGAGTATCAATTATAATGGGTTCAATTTCCGACAGAGAAATTGCAGACAAGATAGTTGCAAAATTAATGGAATTTGGAATTGAATATGAAGCCAAAGTAATTTCTGCTCACAGAGCCTTAAAAGAGTTACAAGAATATGTAAAAAATGCTGAAGATGAAAGCCAAGTTTTCATTTCAATAGCAGGCAAGGCTGCTCACCTTGGTGGAGTTATGGCAGCTCTTACTACAAGACCTGTTATTGGAGTTCCTGTTAAGAGTTCAACTCTTGACGGACTTGATGCACTTCTTTCCACTGTTCAAATGCCAAGTGGAGTACCTGTTGCTACAGTTGCTATTAATGGTGGAGAAAATGCTGCAATCCTTGCTGCAGAAATTTTGGCTATTTCTGATGACAATTTAAAGGAAAAGCTAAGACAATTTAGGTCTGATATGTCAGAAAAAATTGCAAACACCGAATATATTTACGAAGGATAAAAGGAGCGGAGATGGCAATTAATTATAAGAATGCAGGCGTAGATGTTGATGCCGGTCAAAGAGAAGTTGAATTAATTAAGGGTATTGTTAAAAAAACTCAATCAAGGGATGTCTTATCATCTCTTGGTGGTTTTTCTGGTTTATTTAATTTAGACCTAGATGGAATTAAAAATCCTGTGCTTTGTAGCGGTACAGATGGTGTTGGAACTAAGGTTATCTTGGCTCACATGCTTGATAAGCACGACACTATTGGTATTGACTGTGTGGCCATGTGTGTAAATGATATTTTATGCCAAGGTGCTAAGCCACTTTTCTTCTTAGACTACATTGCAACTGGCAAATTAATTCCAGAAAAGATGGAAGAAATTGTTAAGGGAGTTGCTGAAGGTTGTATCCAATCTTCTGCATCACTTATTGGTGGCGAAACAGCAGAAATGCCTGGAGTCTACCAAGAAGACCAATACGATCTAGCAGGCTTTGCTGTTGGAGTAGTTGATAAGGAAAAGATTATCGATGGTTCTAGCATCAAGGAAGGCGACATAGTATTTGGACTTTCTTCCAATGGTATCCACTCTAATGGCTATTCACTTGTTAGAAAAATTGTTTTTGACCACTGCAAGCTTGATTTAAATGAAGAAATTGATGAATTAAATTGTACTCTAGGGGAAGAACTTTTAAAGCCAACAAGGATTTATGTTAAGGAAATTCTTGAACTTTTAAAAACTGTAGACATAAAGGGAATGAGTCATATAACAGGTGGCGGCTTCTACGAAAATATTCCTAGGATGATTCCAGATGGACTTTGTGCAAAGCTTGATGCATCTGTAATCGAAACTCCTGAAATATTTAAGCTTTTAAAGAAGTGGGCTGATCTTAAGGATGAAGACATGTACGCTACCTTCAATATGGGAGTTGGCTTTACTCTTGTTGTAGATCAAGAGGATAAGGAAAAAGTTGTTGACTTCTTTAAGAAGACTGACTTAAAGCTTTATGAACTTGGAAAAGTTGTAGCTGGAGAAGATAAAATTGATCTTAGCCTCTAAAAATATCGCAGTTTTAATTTCAGGTGGTGGCACAAATCTACAAGCCATCATTGACAATACAGAAAACAATTATATCAATGGAAAAATAAAAATTGTCATTTCCAATAAAGAAGATGCTTATGGTTTAGTGAGAGCAGAGAAGGCAGGCATACCTGGTTTCTTTATAAAAGATGATGAAGAACTAATAAGCAAGCTAAGAGAATATAATATTGACTTAATCATTCTGGCAGGATATTTAAAAATCTTGCCAGAAAAAATTACCAAGATTTATGAGAATAAAATAATAAACATACATCCATCATTAATTCCTGCCTTTTGTGGCAGGGGTTATTATGGATTAAAAGTCCATGAGGCCGTCATAAAAAGAGGTGTCAAGTACACTGGTGCCACAACTCATTTTGTAAATGAGGGGGCAGATGAGGGTCCTATTATCATGCAAAGAATTGTTGAAGTTGAAGGGGAGAGTCCTGAAGAGCTTCAACAAAAGGTTTTAAAGATTGAGCACGAAATATTGCCTCTTTCTGTAAAATATTTTTGCGAGGATAAGTTAAAAGTTGTTAATGGAAAAGTTGTAATTGGAGGTTAGGATGAGGGCACTTATTTCAGTTTATGACAAAAAAGGAATTATTGAATTTGCCAAGGAACTTGTTAATAGAGGTTGGGAAATCATTTCTACTGGTGGAACTTATAATAAGTTAAAGGATGCAGGAATAGATGTAATATCTGTAGACAAGGTTACTGGCTTTCCAGAAATTTTAGATGGAAGGGTAAAGACTCTTAACCCAAAAATTCATGCTGGCATCCTTGCTAGACGTGACTTAAAAGATCACATGGAAACTTTAAAGGAAGAAGAAATTGAAACAATTGATATGGTTGTAAACAATCTCTATCCCTTTGAAGAAAAGTTGCTTGAAAATGCAGACCACGAAACTATGATTGAAAATATAGATATTGGTGGACCTTCCATGATTAGGGCTGCTGCCAAAAACTATAAGGACGTCTACATTGTAACTGATCCAGCAGACTACAAGCTTGTACTCGAGTACATAGACAAAAAAGATCCAAAATTTAATGAGTATTTAGCCTGCAAGGCCTTTAGCTACACTGCTCATTATGATGCAGTAATTTCTAATTATTTTGCAAAAAGAGAGGGCGAAAGATTCCCAAGATACATTAACAAGTCCTACAAGCTTGTTGAAGAATTGCGATATGGTGAAAACCCACACCAAATGGCAGCCTTCTATGAAGATTCCTACACACCAGACAAGATTGAGTACAAGGTTCTTCATGGAAAACAAGTTTCTTACAACAACTTAAATGATATGTATTCTGCCTTAAATGCAGTTATAAATTTTGAAAAACCAGCTGCTGTTGCTATTAAGCACACTAACCCTTGTGGAATTGGAACAGGAGATAGTCTTGAAGAAGCCTTTGTAAAGGCTTATGAATGTGATGACGAATCAATTTTTGGCGGAATCATTGCCCTAAATAGGGAAGTTGATGTAAAAACTGCAGAGCATTTATCAAAAATTTTCTTAGAAATTGTAGCTGCACCAAGTTTTTCTAAGGAAGCCTATGACCTTTTAGCTAAGAAGAAAAATATTAGGCTTATAGAAATCCCTGACTTTGAAAAACTTTACGACCCAGTTTTTAGATTTAAACAAGTCCTTAATGGAATTATTATCCAAAACTCTGATGATGTGATTTGGGACCAAGACAAACTTGACTTCGTTTCAAATAGGAAGCCAAGTGAAACAGAACTCGAAGAATTAAAATTTGCCTTTACTTGCTGCAAGACAACTTTTTCAAACTCAGTTGTTATTGCAAAGGATGGGGGTACACTTGCCCTTGGTCAAGGAGAAACTAAGAGGTCTTGGGCAGTAGAAGAAGCAATTGAAAGGGCTGGAGAAAAGATAAAAGGCGCAGTCCTTGCATCAGATGGATTTTTCTTTAGAGACACAATAGAACTTCTTCACAAGGCAGGCATTAATGTAATAGTTCAACCAGGTGGATCCGTTAAGGACCAAGAAGTTATAGATTATGCAAATGAAAATAATATTTGTCTTGTCTTTACTAATATGAGACATTTTAGACACTAGGAGGCCAAATGAAAGTACTTGTAATTGGAAATGGTGGAAGAGAGCACGCACTTGCATGGAAGCTTAAGGAAAGTAAATCCGTTGATAAAATTTATATGGCAAGGGGCAATGGGGGGACAGAAGACTTCTGTGAAAACCTAGATATTGACCCAACAGACATAGAAAAACTTCTTGCCTTTGCAGTGGAAAACAAGATTGATTTAACAGTAGTGGGACCAGAAGATCCACTATGTGCAGGTATAGTTGATGCCTTTAACGAAAAGGGACTTAGGGTTTTTGGACCAAACAAGGCTTGTGCGAGATTTGAAAAGTCTAAGGAATTTACAAAAATATTCCTAGAAAAATATTCTATACCAACTGCAAAATATAAGAGCTTTGAATCCTATGACCATGCAGAAAAAGGTCTTGAAAAATTTTCTTATCCTCTAGTTGTAAAGGCAGATGGACTTTGCTTTGGTAAGGGAGTTATAATTTGCCAAGACAGAGATGAAGCAGTAGACGCCCTTGAAAAAATATTTAAGGACAAGATTTTTGGTGACCAAGGAAACACAGTTGTTATAGAAGAATTCTTGACAGGAGAAGAGGCGTCTGTCCTTTGCCTAGTTTCAAATAATAAATTATTCCCACTTGAAAGAGCCAAAGACCACAAGCAAATCTTTGACGGAGACAAGGGACCAAACACTGGTGGAGTTGGAACTTATTCCCCAGTATCAGCAAGCCCTAAGCTAGAAGAAAATCTTGAAAAAATTTACAAACAAATTGAAGACGGGCTTAATAAAGAAGGTCTTCACTATTCAGGAATCCTCTTTGTTGGATTTATGATTAAAGATGATATGCCAAAAGTTCTTGAATTTAATGTAAGATTTGGCGACCCAGAGACAGAAGTCCTAATGCCAAGACTTGACGTTGACTTGTACGAACTTTTAAACAAGACAATAGATGGAAAGCTTGAAAGAGATGACATAAGATGGAAGGATGAAACTTGCCTCACACTTATAATGTGTTCAGGTGGCTATCCAGGATCCTATGAAAAGGGAAAACTTATTGAAGGACTTGATAAGGTGGACAAGGACATAATTGTCTTCCACAATGGAACTAAGAAAACTGATGACCTTTACACTAACGGTGGAAGAGTCCTATCCATTACAGCTTTAGGCAAAAATTTAGATGAAGCTCGTAAGAAGGCTTACGACAATGTAGAAAGAATTTCCTTCGAAGGAGCATACTATAGAAAAGATATAGGAAGTAAATAAAAAATTTCTTTTCATAAAAATCAAAAACGAAAAATTTGCAGGTGCTTTATAACAATCACCTGCTTTTTTTTATTGTATTTATGGAAGGAAGAGTTTAATTTTGTTATAATCAATGTATAAAGCAAACGAATTCATAATTCGTTAATTCGCAAATTTATAATTTAGAATTGCATTATTAAAGAGTATCATATCTATTTAGACTGGAGGTTCATCATGAATAGAAAAATGTTTTCATTAGTAACTAGTTTGGCAATATTATCTTCAAGCTTTAGTCCAACATGGGCAGCTGGTAAAAATTTTACATATAATAATTTGGAGAAGAGTTTAGCTATTCATGCAGAAGCTAAGGAGGTAAAAAGTTCTGAGGCGAAAGAAGAACTTCCTCTTGTAAGAGAAACCATGCCAGATGATAGTGTTAAAGATAAGTATGCGAGAATAATTTTTGTTCCTGGAACTAGTACGATTAATGGAGTTAAAAATTATGGAAAACTTTTAGATAAGGAAGGGGAAAAAGTTTTATTAAGTGATATTTCATATAAAGACAAAACTGGAAAAGAATTTGTTGTTAGAGGTAAAGAATATTATGCACTAAAGACTGCAAAATGGATTAATATTTTAGAATATAAAGAAAACAATAAGAAAGTCCTCTATGTGAGAAAAGCTGACAATAATGAAAGTGATCCAGAAAAGAAAAAGTATCATGGGTTTTTGGGCTGGAAGCAAGATGGTAAAGACGTTAATCCTTTTGATTATGGATTCCCAGCAAATATATCAAAATGCAGTATCGATAATCCTTTGGTATTTAAATCTAAATTTCAAAATGTCCCATATTTCTATTCAAATAAGTCAAGTCCTAAATTAGATTATGATGGTTATGATTTTAGTTTAAAGAAAAAAGATTACTCTAGAGTAGAGTTTTATCCTGTTGGTCAAGAAAGTACATGGGCAGGTGTACTCTCTTTAAAAGATACTCAAAAAAAATTCTCTTTGACAGATATTCAAAATTCAAAAAATATATATCTTTACATAAGTAAAAAATCGGGGCCCTATAAGTTTGGAGATTTTAAACCAGAACCAATAAGTAGCGATAACAAAAAATTTTGGTATTGGTCATCAAATGGTGATTTTAGCAAATCTGTAAAAGATGATTTTGAAATAGGTTCAAAAGACCTTGAATTTCGTGCTCAATACATTGGAGAATATTTAAAAATAGATGATAATTTTGATTTAGTAGAAAATCCAATACCAGAGGGATTTTACGAAGTTAATTTTAAACCAGAAGACGGATATTCTTCAATTAGTAATTTTCAAAATGCTTATAGAAAATTTGCTGTAAGGGAAGGATGTGGAGTTGGTAATATTACCAATCTTCCAAAACATCCAGAACTTATAGATATGAACAATCATAAATACACAGAGAAAACTGCTTGGTATGATGGCTATACAAAAATCGATGATATTAGTACGGTAAAAATTGATTCTGATAAAGTCTTCACCGCAAGGATTGTTAGAAATTTTGAATCTGAAAAATTTAGTCCGGTAGTAAAAGAAGTTGAAGTTAATTTAAATGAAGATGTAAGTCCAGAAAAATTAAAGGAAGGAATTACAAATCTCCCAAAGAATGTTGAAGTTGAAATTAAAACTAAGGCAGATACGTCCAAAGCTGGAAAAACTAAAGCTGTATTAAAATTAATTTTCTCTGACACATCAGTAAAGGAAGTTAAAGTTCTTGTAAAAGTTGTAGAAAAAATTGACGGAGGAATTGTCAAACCAATACCGACTATAAAAGCTGAAGATATTATCAAAGAAAAAGTTTCTTACAATGGGAAAATAAATCTTTTAGATAATATTAAAAATCTTCCATCTGAAGCAAAAGTTGAAGACATAAGTGAAACAATCGATACAAAAACTCCGGGAACTTACATTGGAAAAGTTAAAGTTACTTTCAAGGGTGGCTCATCAAGAATTGTTGAAATTCCTGTAGAAGTCTTGGCACCTTTGTCAGACTCTTATAATCCATCTACAAAAGAAGTTGAAGTCAATTTAAATGAAGATGTAAGTCCAAAAAAATTAAAAGATGGAATAACCAATCTTCAAGACAATGTTGAAGTTGAAATAAAAACTAAGGCAGATACTTCTAAAGTTGGACAAACTAAAGCTGTATTAAAAATAACCTTCTCTGACTCATCAAGCAAGGAAGTTGAAGTTCCTGTTAAGGTAGTTGATAAAATTTCAGGAAAAATAACTACACCAATTCCAACAATAAAATCTGAAGATATAATCAAAGAAGAAGTTCCTTACAATGGGAAAATAAATCTTTCAGAAAATATAAAAAACTTGCCAGAGGGAGCGAAAATAGAATTTATTAACGGACCAATTGATACAAAAATACCAGGAACTTACACAGGAAAAGTTAAAGTTACTTTTGAAGATGGATCATCAAGAATTGTTGAGATTCCTATAGAAGTTTTAGAACCTATTTCTGAAAAATTCCAAGTACAAAAGCCGGAGAAAACAAAAGTTGAAAAGCTTGATTCTCTAAGTGCTTCAGAAAAAACTGAAATTGTAGAAAAAGTTAAGATAGTTAATACTCAAGTAGTTACGGTAGTAGTAAGCGACAAGGGAGAGGTTACTTTAGTTTATGCTGATGGGTCAAAAAATATTATAAGTCCAGAAGATACTATAGTCTTAAAGGAAAAAGAAAGCGACAAGAAAGATCCAGAAGACAAACCAGGCAAGGAAGAAGATAAAAAAGATTCAGAAGATAAACCGGGGAAAGAAGAAGATAAGAAAGACCCTGAAGAAAATAATGGAGAACCTAAAGATAAAAAAGAAAATAAATTAGATTCATGGAATGAATTCCCAAGATACTATGTAAGAAATCACGAGACACCAACTTATAAGGTTGAAGTAAAGACTAATTCACAAGTAAGCCATACAAAAACACAAGTCAATCCTAAAAAATTTGTGATTGATATCAATAGTGGAACTTACACTTTAACAGAAGACGGAAAAACTTTAGAAAAGTCCATGGATGTGAAACCAATAATTGAAAACAATAGGACTATGTTACCTCTTAGAGCCTTGGCAGAAATCCTAGGCGCCAAAGTTATTTGGAATGATGCAACAAGGACTGCATCCTTCACAAGAGATGGACTCACTGCTCTTATCCAAATTGATGGCAATAAAATAGTTTTATCTAATGGAAAGACAATTGACCTTGAAGCAAAACCACTTAACGTCAATGGAAGAATTTATTTACCACTAGTTTATGTTGGTCAAGTCTTCGGACTTACTAGTGGTAATGCAGACGATGATAAAGAAAATGACATTGAGTGGAAGGAAGAGAGCAAGACAGTGACAATTAATATTAAATAAAAATTTAAAAGGGAAGGGAGACCTTCCTTTTTAAATGCAAGCATATTGAAATAAAAATATTAAAGGAGACAAAGTATCTTAATATTTTGTTATAATGACTGAGAGGTGACTTATGGTATATTTTATTATTTTACTCGTTCTTGTTATTTTATTAATCCCACAAATTTATTACAGAAAATCCAACAAACTTCTGCAAAATGATGGAGTGGATTTAACTTGCGACTTAGAATTTATTAATGAAGTTGTTAAGAACGACAACTTTTTAGACTTTGGCAACGAAAGAGATTTTTATGAGCTTACAAACTTTGAGAAGGTTAAAATAAAATCTTACGATGGATTTATTCTTGATGGCGGTTATTTTCCAGTTGAAGAACCAAAAGCCCTAGTACAAATTATTCACGGAGCTCTTGAGCATAAGGAAAGATATTATTATTTAATTAAATATTTAAACGAGAGAGGTTACTCCTGCTTCATATCTGACAACAGGGGACACGGTAGGTCCCTTGGAGATAAGTACACAGTTGGTTACATTGACGGAGTGGAAAAAGTAGTTGATGATAATCTTGCAATAACAAGGGAACTTAAAAAGAAATTTCCAGAAACTGACATTTATTTAATTGGTCATTCACTGGGAACTGTCTTTGGAAGAATTTACCTTGAAGAGGGCGATGACTTAATTAAGAAAATAGTTTTATCAGGTCCACCAAATTATGTCTCTGAAGTTCCCCTTGCAATTTTTATTGGAAACTTTATAAACTTTTACTTTGGAGAACAGAGGACAATATATATACTCAAGAAGCTTTACACTGGTGATAAAAAACATTTTGATTGGTTGTCTTATTCTAAAGATAATATTAGGGATGCAGAGAAGGACCCTCACATGCCTCCAGTCTTTAAAAACAGGGGCTATCTCGCAGTCTTTGAAGGAGTAGGGGAATTAAAAAATACAAAAAATTATAAATTTAGTAATCCTGACCTTGATATATTTTTTATAGCCGGAGAAGATGACGTGGTAATTGGTGGGGAGAAGGGATTCGAGTCATCGATTAACCTCTTAAGAGAAGTTGGCTACAAAAATATAAAATCAAAACTTTACAAGAAGATGAAGCATGAAATTTTTAGAGAAGAAGATAGGGAGGAAGTCTTCAAGGACCTTGTGGACTTTTTAGAAAAATAAAATGAATTCTTATTTAATAATTGGAAACTTAAAGAAGGATAGAGAGCTTGATGAAGATTTTGAAAAAATTCTTGAAGAGCATTTAAACTACCATGAGAATGAAGTTGACTTGGGAAATTTAATTATCTCTGGGCCTAAAGATGATGGTGGAGGAATAGGAGTCTACTTGGGAGACCAAGTAAAAGACTTTTGTGATAATGATCCCCTAGTCCTAGAAGGTTATCTTGAGTACCAAATTACAAAATTTTATCCCAACCTTGTAAACAAAAACTTAATAAAATTATTTATCCAATAAAAAAAGCTGAGGAAGAAAAATTTCTCAGCTTAATTTTATTTATTTAAGATTAGTCGAAGGACAAGTCGCCGCTTGTGTCGTTGTCATTCATAAAGTAAACTAGGAGCTCGTTGGCTTTATCAAAATCATCTTCTGATACATAAATTCCCTTTTCATAAAGAGAGAAGCCAGAGATAAGTCGCATGTAGTCGCCCTCGTCTTTGACAAAGTAGGGGATGGAGTTGTCTTCTAAGAAGGCACAAATTTCATCAAAGATAAGTTTATTAGTTGAAGTAACAAGTTTTACATACTCAATGTCTTTTTTCATATTATCACCTAAAAAGATTATACCACTAATAAGCTTTATAATGAATTTAAGAAAAATAAATAAAATTAAAAAATTTGTCGCTTTAAAGGGGAATATATACTAAATCTATTTAAAAAAAATCACTTTTGTGTTAGTATTTCTAGTATATAAAAAAGGAGAGAGCGTATGTCAAAACAAAATGAAGGATTTTCATCAATCCTAGGA
>OGTK01000230.1_pt1 | contig 19895 bp, 20 predicted proteins | sample 1574561 | NCBI WGS metagenome assembly OGTK01 (sample SAMN03295812, study PRJEB24534) | human gut metagenome | isolation source: fecal sample 2 from infant 2 | host: Homo sapiens | place: USA: Pittsburgh, PA | collected 2014-07 | reverse complement strand
TTAGGTATTTACCTTGTCTACTTAAGAGGTATCATATCATTCTCACGGGTGGTTTATTTGTTTCGCACCTTCGGAGCGAAACGGACTTAAAGTCACATAATCACAAAAAACTTAGAAGCATTCATACTTCTAAGTTTTTTTCTTACACTCTTCTTATATAGCCTTTTCAACGTTTTGATCTTAGCTGAATAACCATTTTGTCAAAAAGTGCCATGTTTCTTTGGCAATACTTGCAAGGAAAGCTGAGAGACTAAATTTGTTAAATGTTTTTAAGAGATTGTCAACTATTGGAGCAATAGTCTTAGGTGTTTCCACTGGAGTCTTACTTTCTTCTTGCTTACCAGTATTATCCTGAGATGGATTTGGTACTGTACTTGTATTGTCATGGCTATTATTTTGTCCAGTTGGTTCAGGCTCTGGAGCAACCTCAGGTTGATGCTCAGGTTCATCCGGTTTATTTTCCGGACTTGGTTCTGGACTAGGTTGTGGCTGAGGATCGGGTTTAATCAGCTCGTCAGTGGTGTCACTGCTTGTGTTTGTCATTTTTTCAGTAACGAAGAAGTTTTTGAATTCAACGGCTCCATCCCAAAGACCGACACCTACATGGGCTTGATTGAAGTAATTATCCACGGCATCAAATTGATGATGGAGCACTTCCTTACCATCGACATAGACTGTCATGGTGTCCTTGCCCTTTTCAACCTTGACGTGGTGGTACTGACCATCATTGATTGCTTTATCCAGATGAGCTTCAGCGATGGTTTCACCACCAAAACGGAAGAGACGTACAGTATCGTTGTCAGCAAATTGGACAGAGTAGGCACGGCCTGGTTCTTCACGTTCCGCAGCTACAAAAAGGTTGACCAAACCATGTTGGTATTTGACATCGATATCATAGTCAAATTGCTTGAAGCCATTACTTTCATAGGCCATGAAGAAGTCATTGGCACTGACATTGCTATCGTAAAGGGTATCGTCATCAATATACCAATTACCAGTGACAGCTTTCAAGCCTTTAAGGTTGGTCGCAAAATTATTGAGAGTGATGGCAATCTTAAAGGTCTTGGTCAATGAAGGATTTTCAACTGAGGTTGCTGTAACAGTGAGATGACCTTTATGAAGAGCTTTGAGAGAAAGTTTATTGTCATGTTCAGTATATGACACCAAACTTGGATCACTGACCGTCCATGTCACATCTTGCTCTTCAGAAGCGGGTGCGAGGTAAACCTGCAAGTCCTTGCTTTGACCAACTTCGAGGGTCAAATCACCTGCAACTGTGGTGTTCATGGCAACAGCCTTAGTGACTTCCTTCTTGTCAGTCCAAGTACTCTTAATTGGATAAATAGCAATGTTTGCTTTAGCTGGACCACCTTCAACCAAGACACTTGCTCCAACGGCTCTTGGACTTGGGAAAATCTGGTTAGCCCCTGCCACTGTATTACCCTTAGCAAAGACTTCCACACTCGCACGGTCCACATAAAGATGCAGGTCAATAGAACCATCTTCATTGCGAGTCACTTGTTGGCTATTCACCTTAGCAAAGGCATCTGAAAGGATTGTACCAGATTGGCTACGGTCAATAGACAAAGTTTCCTTGGTTAAATCGTAAACGACCTTAGTAGCTTGACCATCGCCAACGCGAAGGTTAAATCCAACCGCTGTCGTGTCCTTTCCTGGTACAAAGTGAGAAACCACTTCATAAGTATCACCTGTGAAATCTTTAAGCAGTTCATTGTCAGAAGCTACTCTGACATTTTCAAAATACTGGGCATTATCTGTGTCACGAAGGCTTTCATAGGCCTTAACAGGTGTTTGTGTTAAGAGGTAACGGTCGCCTGATTTAACCAAACCAAGGTCAAGGTTAAGGTTAAAGGTACCATTAAATTTTTGACCAACGGTATCTGCAACCAGATTGCAATAATCTTCCCAAGTGTTCATCCAGTTGATTTCAGTCAATTGAGGGATGTTTGGATGCTCAGTTGTCCCAAAATCATGAACATAGTAAGTCATGGCAGCATAGGAATCCTTACCAAAATTCATGATTTCATCATGGTCTTGGTAAACTTCATCAGCTACAAATGCCCACTTACCATCCACTTGTTTAAAGTCTCCAACCTTGTAAGAACGACCACCACGTGAGAGGACCCACTTGAATGCCCCATCATTAGCCACAATTGGATAGAGGTCAGGACATTCCGTATGCAAATCCTTATAGGTTGTTTCAACCTGCCAGTTCTTCAAATCTGGTGAGGAATAAATGCGGAGTGGACCACCAGCAAGGACCATAAACCATTGGTTATCCCAGCGAAAGACCTTAGGGTCACGGAAATCTTGGTTTTGAAGGGGATCTTGAGACCAGTCAGCAACCACCTTGTCATATTTTTGCCAAGTTCTACCCTCGTCCTCACTATAGGCGATTTCGATCCGTTGACCATTACCATTTGAAGTGATAATAGCTACCAGGCCGCCTTCCGAAGATTTGAAGAGGCCTGAGCTATTGGTACTATCAACCACGACAGAGCCTGAGAACATGTGACCTGTTGCATCTGGATAGAAGGCTATCGGCTCCTCATCCCAATGAAGCAAATCTCGACTAGTCGCATGGGCCCAGTGCATTGGACCCCATTTGGTGTCATCGTAAAATTGATAGAAGAGATGATAACGTCCCTTGTAGAAGACCAAGCCATTAGGGTCATTAGCCCAACCATCCTTAACGGAATAATGATACTGATCACGGTAAAGCTCGTTGTAATAGACATCATCACTCTGCCTGCGATGGATATTGACGTGGTAGGTCAAGGTCACTGGACGGCCAAGCGAATCGGTCACACTACTTTCAATGGTAAAGTAATTGGCACCGACAGCCACTGGTAATTGAGAAATATCTGTGTAGACATTTCCCTTGGCATCTTCAACCTTGATGACAGCATTTGGATTATGCTTAGTGATGTCAAAGCCTACTGTCTCAGCATTGTGTCCCACATATTGAATATGAAGCGGTTCTTCGGAGAAGAATTGGGCTTGTTTTTCAACGGAACCTGTCTTTGAAGTCACTGCGAGATTGTCAATCAAAGGAAGACTGGCATCATCAAGATTGACATAACGGGTGTTTTTGAAAATAACATTGGCATTCCAATTAAGAAGGCCAAAATACCCTTCTGGAAGAACTTGAGGTTGGCCCTTGTCACTTTTTTGAAGAACAGAATCGCCTGTACTTGCGACAAGCACATCATTGACATAGTAAGATAGCCACTGATTAGCCGCAACTACTCTTAGATTGTAGGTTTCATCAGCAGTTGGTGTCACATCTTTTTCATCTACAAGTTGAATATCATGATTATTGACCCAACGCCAAAACTTAACCTTATGGTTACCAGAGTCCACATTGACCCCATACATATTTTTGTTACTGCTATCATTGTTACCACGGAAAATGAGGGCAGCTGCACCACCAGCTTCCTTGAAGGTCACATCCGTAGAATAAACAAAATTTTTACCTTCAGATTTAGAATAAAGGAAAGAGTCTCCCTTGTCTTTGGCTTCTGAATGAATGCCATCAGCCTTCATTTCCCAGTGACCATTTTGATCTGCGGTCATTCCTTCAAGATTGGTAACTGCTTCATTATTAGGCAAATCCGTTTTCTCTTCTGTCACATGAACAGGACTTGTACTATTGGTTTCAACTGGCGTTTCTTGACTGGTCTGATTCAAATCGGCTCCTTGCGCTTGGTTAGTTACTTTCTCAGCCTCACTAGCCTGTACTTGTTCCTCTTTAGGCTGGTCAAGTTTAGAATGAGTGGGATTCTCTTGAGCTGTTTTAGCAGATTCAGAAACAAGGGACGGGCTAGGCTCTACCACTTGGGGGACTTCTTTGGTCGTGCTGGGAGCAACCTCAACTTGATGATCAGTCTGAGCTACCACCTCTTGAGGTATTGGGCTCACAGTTGCCTGTTCCACTTGATCCGCATAGACAGGACCAGCCAGAGCCAAACCTGCAAAACTTACCAAGGCACAGCCATAGACCCAAGTCTTCCCACTTTTACGCATAAACCAATTTTTACAAACAGTATCATTCATGACTCTTCTCCTTCTTTAGAGCAACATTAAATGTTAACTCAGTTTTCATGAAAATTCAAAGTCAATACATTCGCCTTTATTAATAAGCCTGTCAAAGTTTCCGGAAATATCTCTAGGATTTACATTAAAACGGTAAACGCTTACTTTTAATATCATTATAGCACTATAGTCTGAAAATGTCGCATTTTTCTATAATATTTTCAATAAAAATAAAAAACTTCCGAATTTGCCATTCGAAAGTCTCATACTTATGCTTAATCTGAGCCTGTTAGCAGGCTATTTCCAATAATACCAATGGTTACAATAGCAATCCCAAGGAATCCCAAAAGGCTAGGTAGACTATCTCCGAGGAAGAGGCAACCACCCAAGAGGGTAAAGAGAACTTCACCAGCCTGAGTAGCCTCAACTACTGCCAGTTGCTTATGGTTATGCTTAACCAGATTAGTCGCCTCGAAGAAAAGCAAGGTTGCGACAACTCCAGAAAAGACAGCTACAATTAAAGATTGTAAAATCTGTCCCCCTGATGGAAGTCCAGAATCCGTTACAGCAAAAACTGATAAGATCACCCAAAAAGGCGTACTCATCAAGGTCATCCCAAACACGCGCTGCGTCGTTGAAAGCTGATCCTCTTTACAGTGGACCATCATCTTACGATTGCCCAAAGGATAGGCAAAAGCAGCCAGTAAAATCAAGAGACTGGCACGAACCACACCGCTACCAAGACCACTACCAAAGTAAGGAATCTGGATGAGAATAATACCTAAAAGGATAACCAATGTCATAAGCAGTTGCTTACCAGGTACCCTCTGACCAAAGAGAGGTGTCAAGAGCAGACCAGCTAGAATGGTAATCTGCCAAGTGGCTGCCACAAACCAGGACTCACCATAAATGGAGGCTAGAGACAGTGGCCCATAGAAAAGCCCAAAACCAACCGTACTCCAAATCAACCAAGTCAGGGGTGCTTTCTTAATGGCAGACAGAACACCTGCCAGCTCACCCTTACGCCAGGCCAAAACAGCCAGCATAGGCAAGCTAAACAAATAGCGTAGACTAGCACTCCACATCCAGGACCCACCTGAAAGGTTCATACTACGGTTGAAAATAAAAGTAAAAGCAAAAAAGAGAGCACCAAGAATACCAAACCAAAGAGCCCTCACAAAATGCGTTTGTTTCATAAGTGTAAACTCCTGTAGATTCTATTATACAGTAATTGAAGCAATAGAAAAAGGAGGTCATTATGATGACTTCCTTAGTTTCGTTTCAATTTTTACTTATGGACCAAGTAAACAATCTATATTTTAATCACCTTTTAGCTGCACTTGTGTATGTGCTAGTAGGTCTCCTAGATGTCTCTTATCTTTCCGAAACATCGTCATTGCCAGTAAGGAAACTGCGAGGAGAGTCGCCGAAATAGAGAGGATAATGGACAATACATCAAAATCACTATATAAGCCATGAATCGTGCCCATATGACCTATTTGCCAAGGTAAAAATTTAATGGTATTTCTGATCAAGCTAGCCTGAACTGTTTTTTTCTGGTAGACCAGTTGAAGTCCTGCTTTTGTCTTCCCAAAACTCCCATTTTTTGCATAATCCAAGAATGTGAAAAGGAACGTGATTGGCAAAACAGAGGTGAAAAATACAAGCCACTGCGACTGAATTTCTGTAAACTCTGGGACGCCATTAAAAAAGATGATGTAAATAAGCATCGAACTTAAAAACAGAAGAACTAAATAAGCTAGAATGAAAAGATAATCGAATAGAAATTCAATCATTCTTTTTTTAAACGAAATAGGATTGATTGCTATAATTTTCATCATCGACTCCCCCTTTCTCATCTCCTATTATAACATTTTTAATATTCTAAATAATATTTGAGAGGAAAATTGCAGGCCATTGAGCTCGCAAATTGAGATTGTTTCATAATTGTAAACTCCTGCAGGTTTTATTATACACTACTTCTATTATGGCTTTTGGACTTTATTTCAATTTTACGTTATATTATTATTAAAAATCTAAATCATAAGGAATTATGTATGTCAGAAGATATTAAAATCAAGATTGGAAAAAGAATTCGTGAAGAACGTGAACGACTAGGTTTAACACGTGAGCAAGTTTGTGACACCGAAGAAGAATTAACCGTCAAACAATTGATGAGAATCGAGCTCGGTCGTTCATTGCCAACTATTATCAAACTGCAGTATATCAGTGATAAACTAAATGTTTCCCTAAATTATTTGTTGGGAGAAACTAATTTAGACATTCCTGAAGACTATTATCAGGCTAAATATAAACTCATGAAGTCTCCTGTCTATGGCGACCCCGAACGTATCAAGAAGAAGCTAAAAGATATTGAGGAACTCTACGACAACTATATTGATATTCTACCAGAGGACGAGCTTTTTGCTATTGATATCATTGAAAGAACATTAAATTTCATAGCTGAAGGGGAGGGAGAAGATCTTGTTGAAATAGTATTTGAAGATTATTTAAATCAAGTATTGAAAAAGGAACAGTACACATTGAATGATCTTTTATTGATAAAATATTATTCTGTACAGTGCCAATCATCTTCATATGATGAATCTATGATCGAGAATTTTCGAAAAAAATTGATAAAACAAAGATTGCAAGGAGATGAATTAACCAATGTGGAACTATTGGGAGCATTATCAGCTATAGCTGGGATATATGTTATGCACCATGAATACGAACATATGAAGTCTCTCGTCGATAAGATGTATGAAATCATACATTCCATTATGCAACACTCATATCAGCCAGGTATAACAATGCTTGAAGCAAAATACTATCTCTTCTATGAGAACAATAAAGATAAAGCAACTGAACTTTACAAAATGGCTACCGTACTAGCCGAAGCCTTCGGTGACCAAGTCTTCATCAAAAATCTTAAAATGGAAATGAAAAAAGACTTAAATACGAAATAACAAATCTAAGTGACATAAATGTCCTTTTGATTCGTTATTTTTTTGTTTATACTCATTCATATAATCAAATAGGAGAAATCAAGATATGACAAACCTTATCGTAGCAAAACAATTAAGCAAACAATTTCAAAAATATAAAGCAATAGAAAATCTAAACTTCACAGTTGAAGAAGGTGAAATTCTAGGTTTCCTAGGGCCTTCAGGTTCTGGTAAAACGACAACAATTAATATCTTAACAGGTCAACTCACTCCTAGTCAGGGAGAAACTTATATTTTAGGCAAATCATCCCTTCAGTTAAAAGAAAAAGATTTGTCAAAGATTGGTTTAATCACTGAAAATAGTGGCTTTTATGAAAAATTGACACTTCATGACAATCTTCTATTCTTCGCCAAACTCTACAATGTTTCACCAGATTATATTGACGATTTGATGAAACGTGTAGGTCTTTATGATCATCGTAAAACCTTGGCAGAAAAACTCTCTACAGGGATGAAACAACGGATGCTTCTAGTTAGGGCTATCATTAACAAGCCCAAAGTTCTCTTTCTTGATGAACCGACTTCTGGTCTAGATCCATCAACATCTCAAACCATTCACGCTCTTATTGAAGAACTAAAACAACAAGGAACAACCATTTTTCTGACGACACATGACATGCACGAAGCTACCATTTTATGCGATAAAATTGTACTTCTAAATAAAGGGAAGATTGTTGAGGAAGGAAAACCTGCTGAGCTTATTCAGAAATATAATACAAATAAAATGGTCAAAGTGACCTACTGTTCAGGTCAAGAGAAAGTGATTCCCTTCTCTGAATTAAATCATATTACTGCAACTCAAGATATTCAAACCATCCATTCATGTGAACCAACTTTAGAAGACATCTTCATCCAACTTACAGGAGGAAAACTTAATGTTTAACCAATTGAAATCTTTACTATGGCTTAGAAAACGAGTTATCAAATCTAACAAAACCATTATCCTACAAATCCTCCTTCCTTTAGGATTTGCCTTTCTATATAAACATATCTATGAGATTCAAGGTAGTCTAAACAACTCAATGAAAGTCAATCTATTAGTCAATTGTTTAGCCTTATCTTTGAGTTTATCAGTTGGGAATCCAATCAGTACTATTGTTTCCGAAGAAAAGGAAAAAAATATTTTAAGAACTTTGTTTTTAAGTGGTGTTAACAGTACAAACTATATCCTTTCAGTTTTGTTTTACCCAGTGCTTATTAGCTTAGTGATGACAACTGCTATTCCGAGAATACTAGAACTAAATATTGAAAATAATTATGGTGCTTATCTTATCATCTTACTTGCTACATCTTTAGTAATGATGCTTATCAATCTTTTCATTGGCTTAATCAGCAAAACTCAAGTGTCTGCCCAAGTAATTAGTCTTCCAGTATCAATGATTAGTATGTTTATTCCAATGCTTTCAGGGATCAGTAAAGGTTTTGATAATGTCACGAAGTACAGTTATATGGGATTGTTCACGAAATCTATAAACCAGCTTGAAACTTTTAAGTGGCAGGACCAAATTGCTAGCTCACTATCTCTGCTAGCCTGGTTGCTCCTCTTTACTGCACTGACCATTCTACAGTCTAAGAGATTACGAAAAATATCTTAATTCAAAACCATAACCATCTAAACTGAGTGTTAGATGGTTGTTTTGTTTATTTCCCTTCTTTTGCTCTAACTAGAAACATAGTCAGCTTCCTAGAGTCTTTTCATTCACATGATTTTAAGGTATATTATTATATAATTAAAACTCAAGGGGAATACAGATGTCTGATGATATTAAAATCGAGATTGGAAAAAGAATTCGTGAAGAACGTGAACGACTTGGTTTAACACGTGAGCAAGTTTGTGATACTGAAGAAGAATTAACTGTCAAACAGCTGATGAGAATTGAGCTCGGACGTTCTTTGCCAACCATTGTCAAACTGCAGTATATCAGTGATAAATTGGGAGTTTCCCTAAACTATTTGCTAGGTGAAACAAAACTAGACATTCCTGAAGACTATTACAAGGCTAAATATAAACTCATGAAGTCTCCTGTCTATGGCGACCCGGAACGTATCAAGAAGAAGCTAAAAGATATTGAGGAACTCTACGACAACTATATTGATATTCTACCAGAAGACGAACTTCTAACCATTGATATCATTGAAAGAACCCTGAATTTTATATCTGAAGAAAAGAAAGAAGATCTTGCTGAGATTGTATTTGAAGACTATTTGAATCAGGTATTAAAAAAAGAAGAGTACACCTTGAATGACCTTTTGCTAATTAAATACTATACCTTTCAATGTCAAATTGGTGACTATGATAAAGAAATTGTTGAAAGTTTTCGATGTAAATTAATTAATCAAGAATTACAAGGGGAAGAGTTAGTTAATGTTGAACTACTTGGAGCATTGTCAACTATAGGTGGAATCTATGTTATGCATCATGATTATAGAAATATGAAAACTATTGTCGATAAAATGCATACTGTTACCGATAAGACTCTACAACATGCTTACAAACCCGCCGTACTCATTTTTGAAGCGAAATATTATTTATATTTTGAAAATGACCTAGACAAAGCAAGAGAAATCTATAATACGGCTCAGGTGTTATCTCAAGCTTTCGGTGATGAAGTATTCATAAAAAACCTAAAAATGGAAATGGAAAAAGATTTAAACATAAAATAGAAAATATATCAGCAACATTTTAAGCATGATTCATTCTAAATGTAATAACTACCAAAGAAGCATCTGAAGTTAAACTCAGATGCTTCTTTTATTATTTCAGTTTTTACTTTCAGCTGATATTATGCTTCTTCAAATACTTCTTCCCATACCAATCTTCTACTGACTTGCCTTCCCAGTCCCGGTATTCTTCAGGATATTTCCATTTGTAGAAACCTTCTAAAAAGAAGGGCAACTCCATGAAGATAACCATTGCCAAGAATCCAATATCTATGATTATCCATGTCAAGAACATACCTAACAAAGTCATTCTTTGCGAGATGGCGATGCCCGTGTGCGATAAGATTATTTTGATGATTACAGCAAGCCCTAGCACTCCTGAACCATAGGTGGCGATTAGGCCTGCTATTCTATCAACAAAAGTTTCTCTCGCCTCTTCACCGAAAAAACAAGTGCTTAAACTTCTTTTCTCCATACGAAGGAATATTAGGGCAATGATAAACAGGAGAATGTAAATGAACCATATTCCAACTGAGCTTAGGGTAGGGAGGGCTATAGTTATTCCCAAAAGATTGAATTCAAGAAAGAACCAAATCAAAAAGGTCTCAACATGAAAGCGAAATCTGTATGGTCGAAGAAATGGTTTTCGCACAAATTTTCCAATAAGAACAAGTGATAACCAAATAAAACAACAAATAAGGAATAATTCAGGGGTCAAGAGTGACGGCTTGTGAACTGGCAGAGTTAAATCCTTAGGCTCTGCAACATCCAAAGAAGAGGCAAATATGGCCAAGAGAAAGTTACATCCGAATACAAACAAAATACTGTAGAGAATACTTTTTATTCTAAAACCAATACTTGGCTTTCCATTATTTAAGCCTTTTCCAAGTTTTTCGTAATAGTCTCTCTTTATATACTGAAGAGAAGCATCGTCTAATAAATTGAGACTCTCTTCAAAACTGGCTTTAAAGATTGATTTTTTCATTTTTACCTTATCAATAATTCCTTGTGTTTTTTTAGGCACTTCCAATTAATCTCTATTTCGATTGGTTAAATCATAAAGAGCGAGACAGACCTTTTTAGTTTTCTCAGCTAGTGTAGAGTCTGTGTTTAACTGAGCCTCTAGCTATTCTCTGGACAAATCAGGATCTATCAGCACGATTGAAAGAATGAGATAACTCTCAAAAAGTTCTTATATTTCTGCTTTAATTCCGTCTGACTGATTGCTTCTCTAGCATCCTTTATGACAGCATCAAAATCTCCTGACCTAGACTTTACGAGTGCCTTGCTCTACCAACTGAGCTAAATTGGCTAACACTTTTATAGTATGGCACTCTCAATTTTTTGTCAGGAAGTTTTAAACGATTTTCTTTATCAAAATCTGGCAAGGATTCTGGGGATCCCATAGTTGAGGAAAAATCTCTAATTTTTTAAAACCAACACTTCGATAAAAGACATTTGTTCGATCATAATCTTTATTAGAGCCTTCTGCTACTGTTTTTACCTGTAGGTAGTCTACTTGTTTGCGTGCTTCACTTTCTAAAGTAGCAAGCAATTGACTCCCAATTCCTCTACCTTGATGAGCTTTTTTTACGCCGAGACAATCAATCTCTGCACACTCTTCACTAGAATAGGACAAGCTTACAAATCCAGTCAAATCACTCTCCTGATAGGCTGCCCAAACTTGCAAATCTTTGGCTCCTTCGATGTAGGCTTGCGTGCTTTCAGGTATTCCAAACCATTCTGGCAAATCCTTTAAAACCTCATCAACAACTGCCATTTTTTGATCTTCATCCTTGACTTCTTCAATTGTAAACATCATAAGTTCCTTTCTTGATTTTAGTCTTACTTTCCCCCTTACGAGCCAGCACTTTCGTAGGCATCCAAGCCCCTATCCCAGAGTTTGAGGGAAATGAAAAAGAAGACAAGGGAAATCAGAATCAAACCACCGATATTAAAGAGCCCATTCTTACCCTGCAAGAAATAACTAGCAGGATAGTAAGCCGTAAAGGCAAATGGCACGATAAAACTGATCAACCAACGAAGGAGCGAATTGTAAATGGAAATCGGGTACTTGGCAAAATCATTGAACATATAAAAAATATAAATCATGGCGCCTGACTGTTTAGTCCAAAAAGCGATACTGGCTGTCGCTATTTTCAAGGAAGTATAAATCAAGGTAGCAAATGGAATACAGACTAGGAAAATCAGGAATTTGGGAATCGTCCAAGCAATGCTTGATACTGTTGTTCCCAATAGAATGCAACCGACCAAAAGTTCCCCCAAGGCATCAATCTGAAAGGTCTCAACCAGAATATGAAAGAGAGGGTTGATAGGACGAGTCAAATACTTGTCAAATTCCCCTTTTCGGACTAGTCGTTGACCTAAGGCCCAGAGATTGTCAAAAAAGAGATGGTCCAATCCCTTGGGAATCAAGGAAAACCCATAGATAAAGGCAATCTCTTGAAAAGTCCAACCTTCTAGGGATGGGATATGTTGAAAGATAACATTGAGAAACAAGAGGTTCAGACCTTGAGTCAGAAAGACTCCCAAGACACCTACTACAAAATCAACCTTGTATTCCATGATTTGCTTGATGTATTGTCTGATAAAAATCAGATGCATGCGTTGATATTTTTTCATACTAACCTCCTTGAATAGTGATAAATGACTGGACTCGTTTCCAAATCAACTGAGACAAGCCCACCATCACTATAAGCCAGAAGAACTGGAGCAAAAGCGCTTGAAGAATCTGACTGGCATCGTATTTCCCAACAATGATCATAACCGGAGTGTAAATCAAGGATGAAAAAGGCAAGAAGGAGAGAATAGCTGAAACCACCTTTGGAAAGAAAGCCAAGGGAATCAAACTTCCAGACATAAAGGCCACTATGGAAGTCTTGAGTAGATTGGAACCCCAAAGATTTTTAAAGACAAATGCTGAAAATCCAAAGCAGATGTTAAAGAAAAAGTTAATTAGATAGGCGAGCGTTAAGCTAAAAAGATATAGAACAGTTAATCCCAGCACTTCTACAATCCCTTGCCCAGATAAGATTTTCATCAAAACAATGACACTTAAAAATGGCAGTCCAACAGAGATAAAAATCAACCACTTGGAGCCAAGTTCGGTGAAAAGGTAAGAGGCCGCAAAATGAACTGGTCTCAGCAAGCGCATGATAATGGAGCCATCCTTGACCTCCTCCCCAATCATAAAGGAGCTATCAGACCTGGTCAAAAGATTGGTCACAAAACTCATGATGATGTAGAGAGTGATATCTGCCATACTGAAGCCCTGAATCAAAGGCTCCTGGGAGGAGTCAAACACAGCCTTCCAGAGATAGAAAGCGACAAAAGCCCCCATGACATCACCAATCCGATAGAGAATAAAGTTGACTCGATAGGTAATCAACTCCTGAATCCCTGCATTGATAAAGGGTTTATAGCGTCTCCACAATTTGACCATCTTAGAGCTCCTTTCGGTAGAAGCGACGGATAATATCTTCAATATCCGTATCCACCATCTTCAAATCACGGATTTCAAAATCAGACAGGGTTTGCTTGATAATATCAGCTGACTGGTAGCGGGAACTATCGAATTCAATATTGAGAGTATTTCCTTGTCTATCAATGGACATATCAGGCAAGCCCTCATAATGAGAGACGAGATGATTTTGACCTGGCGTCAGGTCAAAGGAGAGAGTCTTCATCTTTCCAAAGGTCTCCTTGAGCTGGCTAACCGTTCCATCAAAAATCTCTTGCCCCTTGTCTATCATAAAAATCCGGTCACAGAGTTGCTCAATATCACTCAGGTCGTGAGTGGTCAAGAGAATAGTTGTTTCTTCCTCTTGATTGATTTGGGTAATAGCTCGACGAATGTTGTCTTTAACCGACACATCCAAACCAATGGTCGGCTCATCTAAAAAGAGAACCTTGGGATTGTGAAGCAAGGAAGCCGCAATATCCGCCCGCATCCGTTGACCTAGCGAAAGAGTCCTCACGGGATCCTTGATAAAGTCCTTCAAATCCAAGACTTCATTCAAAAAATCCATGCGCTTGTGGAAGAGCGAGTCTGGGACATCGTAAATCTCCTTCAAAACCGTGTAAGTCTCTTGCAGGGCCAAGTCCCACCATAGCTGAGTTCGTTGTCCAAAAACAACCCCAATATCCTTGACATAATCCTGGCGATTATCCTGTGGAATCTTGCCATTAATCCGACAAAAACCAGATGTCGGTTTCAAAATTCCTGTCAACATTTTAATGGTGGTCGACTTCCCAGCACCATTTGCCCCGATAAAACCTAGAATCTGCCCCTTGGGCACTTCAAAGGTCAAATCCTTGACCGCTTCAAAGGTCTGCTTTTCAGGATGAATAAAGGAACGCAAAGCCCCCTTCAACCCCGGTTCCTTGACTGTCTTCACAAAATTTTTCTGAAGATGTTTCACTTCTATCATTGCCATATCTATCTCCTACAGTAAAAAATCAACAAACCGTGTCCTCTAAACACAAAAAGCCAATTTCTCATCTCCTAAAATCTGCCTTCTTTATCACAGCAGAAGACCTTAGTATTACTCTATTATAAAGCAGTTAAAAAAGGAAACCAAGTGTTATTCTCTCAAAAGAGAAAATAGTTTTGATACTTGAAAAAATCAAAACCACCCGTCTAATTCACTAAACAAAATGACACAATTCAATAATTCATCAAAGCCTCTACATATTCCTGTAGAGGCTCATTTCAACTTCTCTCATTCTTGCTTGTGAATGTTTAGATAGATTATAAGCCACAAAAAAGCCACCATATGGTGACCTTTAATTAATAAAATTTCTTTTATAAACTTCTCCTCATCCCAACCAATCTTTTTCTTTGGCAATGCGGACGGCTTCTGTTCGGTTGCCTGCATCGAGTTTAGTCAGGATGGCTGTCATGTAATTTCGGACGGTTCCATTTGAGAGGAAGAGGCTTTCGGCGATTTCTTGGTTGGTTGACCCTTGGGCAACCATGGCCAAGACTTCTTGTTCACGTTGGCTGAGTGGATTATTGTCAAAGGCAACACCTTCAACCAGCTCTGGCGAGTACTCCTTTTGACCTGCTAGGACGGTATGGATGGTCGCCATGAGGTCACTGATGGAACGCTCTTTCAGTACATAAGCATCCACCTGGGCTGCTAGGGCTCGTTTGAAATAGCCTTTTCGTTTGAAGGTGGTCACTATAACGACCTTCGTTTCACTTTGATTGGCACGGATCCACTCAAGAACATCAAGACCTGTTTTAACTGGCATTTCAATGTCTAAAATAGCCACATCGACTTCTTCTTTTTCTAAGAGAGTAATGGCTTCTTGGCCATCACTGGCCGCAAGGACTTCTTCGACATCGTCCTCCAACATGAGGAGTTGGCAGAGGGCATCCCTCAACATTGACTGGTCTTCGGCGACTAATAATTTCATGCTTTTCCTCCCTCTTTCAAATGCACACGAATAATGGTTGGATGCGATTGAGACAGGATTTCCAAGTCTCCATCTACCAAACTAAGACGCTCCCTGATACTGTGTAGCTCTTGCCCAGTGACTTCCTTGAAGCCACAACCATCATCCTCGAACTCAAGAATGATACCACGATTACGGCTAAGACGAATCTGACAGCTATCAGCCTGGCTATGTTTGATGACATTATTGGCCAGTTCACGAAGCACCATGGACAAGGTCGACTGGCTAACGGGTGACAGGCTGTCTAAGTCAAGGCTACTATCCACGGTCAGGACGATATCAGATAGGTCAAAGAGTCGCTCGAGTTCCAGTAACTCCTCTGCCACCGTTCGGTACTTGAGCTTATTGACAATCTCACGCACCTCGTACATGGAGTCACGGCTAATCTGGTTCAATTCTTCCAGATTTTTTCTAGCAGCGTCATACTGCTCCTTGTCCATCTGTTTCAGAGCCAACTCGGTTTTGAGACTCATCATGGCAAAGGTGTGTCCCAAGGTATCGTGCAAGTCACGACCAATACGATTACGTTCATTTTCAGCTGATAGGATATTGATGGTACGGTTGGCTTCTTCCATCTTTCTCTCCTGACGTATACGGTTTTGAAAATAGTACATTCCCAACGAAAAGAGGAGAATAGCCATAGACATGAGGTGGGTACCCAAATCGTCTGTCAATAGGAAGGATGATAACGTCAAAATCAAGAGTGTCGCTAGAAAGGATAAGAATCGATAAGATGATATGCTATCCTCAAAGCGCCAAACGAGAAGATTGACGTTGAAAAAAATAAACCACATCATCCCCCCCTGGAAGGTCAGGGTCATAAAGATAATGTAAGCTAGAGTGTAAAACCACAGAAATGGAATCCACTTGCTATAAGCTTTTTTCAAATACACTATAAGGAGATAAGCGATGGTAAACAGGCCCGTCAAAACTAGGGTCCAAACTGGAAAATACCCACCAAAAACTCCTAAGATCGGGAAGACTAGGAAAATCAGACTAACAAAATAAGCAAAATCATTTTTCTGGTATGTTCTAAACATGGTCACTTTCTCTGTACGATTTGATAAAAAGGGCTAAGCCTGTAGCTATTGTAGCATAGACCAAGATAAAAATGAGTGATTTCCATGAAAATTCCCCTTTTTTCGCAAAATTGACTACTAACTGATTGATATGATAGATGGGTGTCCACTCAGAAATGTGCTGAACCCATTTTGGAAACATGGTTACTGGCATCCAAGAGCCACCAATAATTGCAAGACCTAGAAAGACGATATTTCCGACGATAGCCATGATTTGTTGAGATTTAATTTGGGCAAGGAGCAAGCCAAAGGATAGGAAGACTAGGCTTGACAAGAGTAAAAGAGCCCCTGAACCAAGCCAATGTGATAATGGCATCTTAACATCACGCACAAAAGCTCCCACACAGAAAGTCACTAGGATAGCAACCATAAAATTCATAAGAACTCGAAAGATTTTAGAGAGGTAATAGGATTGAATACTGATTTTTGAATGTTCGATGTAAGTTAACCAGTGATCGGTTTGATCCTCTCTAAGCATGTAGGGGAAGGTAAAGAAACCAAAGCTAGACATAGAAAATCCAGTCATGGTCAACATATAAGACAAGATAAAGGCTTTTTGTGACTCTGGGTCAGGACTCATTTCCATACCTGAATACAAGAGGAAAAATCCGACGGGCATTCCGATGGACATGATGAAGACTGGCCAACTGCGCCATGTTTTTATCCATTCGATTTTAAGTAGTGCTTTCATGACTTGTCCTCCCTTGTGCTATCGAATAGGCTATCTAAAAGTGTCTTGTTTTGAATTTCAATGTCAGAAATGCGACAGCCTAGAGCTTGCAAACTACTCCATACACTTTCAATATCTTTAGTCATAAAGATTACTACATCACGTTTTTCAGTCACTTCATAAATGGCTGCCAGTTTGTCAATACTTGGCACAAAGCGACTTGCTAAGGTGACTTGCTTTTCCTTTTCTTCGCTACGCATAGCATGTGGCGTAGTATCCCTAATGAGTTTCCCCTGATGAAGAACCAAAATGCGGTCAGCTGTGTGCTCGACTTCTTCGATATAGTGGGACGAATAAAGAATAGTCACACCTGACTTTTTCAGATCATTTATGATTTCCCAAAAGCGTTGGCGTGTCGTAGTGTCCATCCCTGCTGTCGGTTCATCTAAAAAGAGAATGTCAGGCTTGCCAATAAGACAGAGGACAAAGGCAAGAAGACGTTTTTGTCCCCCTGAGAGTTTGTCTGCGAACTGCTGATACTGGTCGTCTTTGAATTGTAAGAGTGCTTGTATCTCTTCTTTAGATAAGCCATTTTCAGAAATATCTTGGAAAAAAGCAATCAGTTCCTTAACTCTTAGTTGTGAGGGAATGGTATTTTCTTGAAGGAGAACAGCAATTTGATCTTGCGCTTTTCCCTTTTTGCCCTTGATAAAGACTTGACCGCTACTAGCTTTCTTGTCACCAAGAATGCAGGACATTAAGGTCGTTTTACCAGCACCATTTGGCCCAATTAAGGCAAGACAGTCTCCTTGGCCCACCTCAAAGCTAATATGGTCTAAAATTGTTTTTCCTTTGATTTTTTTGACAAGATTTGTGACTTGAAGGATTGCTTCACTCATGTGTGTGATTTCCTTTCTTTTGGTAGAAGGCTAAAAAGACATAACAAGCTGCAACAGACACACCCATGACACTGTAGAGAATATCGCTGCTGCCATGAAGTAGGACATAGGCAAAGAGGATGGTCCAAATTACCGCTAGGAGCATGATGCTTAGTATTTTCAATAATTTCATACTGGGCCTCCTAGTTTTTCAATTCTTTAATGACAAGGTCGATAAAACTTTTAGCCATAGTGATTAGAATGTAGGCTGAGATAGACAAGCCAATAATCATACCCAAATTTGAGAAGATAGCTTCAAAGTTCCCTTTTTCAAAGATGTCAGTAAACATGCTAAGTCCAGCAAAGACAGTTCCGATTACAGCGTAGATAAGGTAAGATGTTTTGATTTTCATGAGATAACCTCTTTCGTTTTTTATTATTTCTAAGTTATGACTAAAGTATATCTTTTTGGTCATTCTCTTTTTAGCACCAGATGTCATGACATGATATGACATTTGTCATGTGACATAAAAAAAGCCAACCCAAGGTCAGCTTTTCATTTATCTTAATGACTATTTTTTGAATGGTTCTTCCACCATGATGAAAGGATAGAACCTGAGATATTGTGCCAAATACTGAAGATAGTTGATGGGATGGCAGCTTGTGGCACGAAATATTTCATGGCAAGGGTTGCTCCAAGACTTGAGTCTTGCATCCCTACTTCGAAAGTAATGGCTTTTTGTTGTGGTTCTTCCAAACCAAGGATTTTTGAAAATCCAAAACCAAGGGCATAACCACAAAGGTTATGAAGCATAACAACTGGGATAACAAGGGCTGTCGCTGCTGTGAAAATATTGGCATGGTTGGCAGAAACAACTGCTCCAACAATCAAGAGGATGGCGGCTTGTGAAATCAAAGGCATAATCTTGATGATGGCATCGATTTTCTTACCAAAGATTGAGTGAACGAGCACACCCAAGATAATAGGGACAACCACGATACGCAAGGTACTTAGGAAGAGGCTTTGGGCAGGGACACTCACGTACTGACCAGCCAAGAATGACAAGAGGGTTGGAATCATGAGTGGTGCCAAGAGAGTTGAGAGGGTTTCAATAGAGACATCCAAGGCAACATCCCCACCTGAAAGGAAGGCCATGACACTCGATGAAGTCCCACTTGGACAAGAGCCAACAAGGATAACCCCTGCTGCTGTCGAACCTTTCAGATGGGAAAATCATACAAAGCAACCAAGCCAAACCAGGCATGATGACATAGTGGGCTACAGTCCCGAGAACAACTGGAATTGGACGCTTAGCAATACGTTTAAAATCTTCAGTTGTCAAGGTAAGCCCCATACCAAAGAGAATCAAACCAAGCAGATAAGCCGTATTGGGAATGATCCAACTACTAGTTGCAGGAAGGGCGTAGTTAAAGGCCGCCCAGAGGATAACAGCTACAGTAAACCATTTGCTGAGCCATTTACTAAAAGATACAAGTGACTCCATAATGAAACCTTCTTTCTATTTTCACGATATAGTATAGCACTTTCATTTTGAATTTCAAGGTAAATTTCGAATTTTCTGAAATTATTTTCAAAAAAATAAATCCTCACACTTAACATGCGAGGATTTTGTGATTTCTATAAACCTTTAGCCTTGTCTTGCGACTTTTCTTCAAATTGTTGAGCCCGTTCTTCTCCCCACCACAGTGGCAACAATTCTTCCAAAGTGACGGTCTGACGTGTTTCGTAGTCAACCATAAACTCTAAATGACGATTGTCGGGATGCAGTTCCATTAAAAATTCTCGACAAGCTCCACAAGGCATGCCAGATGGTCCACCATGAGGTGGCTGGTCACGAAAGGCGATAATACGCTTGACCTTAGTCTGACCAGTTTCTTGATACATATTGAAAAGGGCAGCCCTTTCGGCACATAGATGGAAAACACCACACGTCCCTTCCATACAAAAGCCTGTGAAAATTTGCCCATCTTCAGCCTCAACGGCAGCCACGACGTGCCTAGCATAGACAAAGTCTGAGACTTCCTGTGGCTGATACAAAGC
>OGTK01000223.1_pt1 | contig 20191 bp, 20 predicted proteins | sample 1574561 | NCBI WGS metagenome assembly OGTK01 (sample SAMN03295812, study PRJEB24534) | human gut metagenome | isolation source: fecal sample 2 from infant 2 | host: Homo sapiens | place: USA: Pittsburgh, PA | collected 2014-07 | reverse complement strand
GGTATAATTATGAAATATAAATAGAAGATTATAAAAATACTCTATCTATTAGATTTATAGTTTACCAAAACCATAAATCATGAAGAAAAACTCATGAAAGGGGATAGATAAATTATATTATAGAAATATAAGAAATAGGAAAAAATTTACGAAAACTATAATCCAAATTAGAAAGGAGAAATAATGGATAATAAAAAGAAAAAATTCAACACCAATAGGGTTGCAGCCTATGCCCTATCAGGTGTAATGCTAGCAAGTGTTGTACCTTACAATGTATTTGCGAACACAAGTGAAATTAACAATGCGCTAGAAATAGCAGCAGAAAAAACACCTGGTGCGCAAAGAGCAGGAGAAGACAAAGTAGGACTTACTGAAGATCAAAAAGCCCACGCAGGAAAATCAGCAAATAACTGGGAAGAAACAATCGGAGAAGATAATGACTACTGGAAAGCACCAAAAGGATACAATAAAGCCAAAAACCTTGGTGGTCTTAACAACGGTGGTATGGGAGCTTTTGAAGTAAATTATCTTGGAACTTACACAGATGAAAAGGGAAGAGATATAATTAGACTAGAATGGAAAGGTGACTCAAGAACTGCAGAATCTGTATGGATGAATCAACTTTCATTGGCTTTTAAATTCCAAAAAGATTTGTTTGAAAAAATTGACTGGGATAGGTCTTATGTATATTCAACAAACAAAGGGGAACAAAAATTCCTATTTAACAACGTAAATGCTGCTGACTACCAAGCAGAATTCATGCTTTCACAGGTTACAGGTGATTATACTGGTAATATATACGAATTGCCTATGAACCTTGTTCTAAAAGAAGGAATAAAGATTTCTGACTTAGGAAAGAAGGACTTTCTTGTTCAACATAGAGGATATGATACAAAATATAAGGAAGTATTAGCAAACTTCCCTGGAACAGTAGGAACAAGAGAATTAAACGATGTTGATTATGGACAATTTACAAGATCAACAGTAATACCTCTAAACTCAAATCTTAAGAGCACTGTAATTCCTCCAAATTCAAACAAAGAATCTAACAGACTCAGCTTTGGATCTAGTGAGTATGATAGTGAAAACAAGGTTGTTAAGACAAAACACTACTATAGAAAATCAGACTCTATTGATTCATATTTAGGAAATGTTGGATTTAAGCAATCATTTGATGCAAGGCTTCTTGACCTCTTAAAAGAAGATGATCAAGGAAACGTAGCTTACCTTGACGTAAGGGGAATTGACGACGAGAAAGCATACTCAGATACACCAAAAGTCGGGATTAAGAGAAATCAAATCAATGTTAAAGATGGTGTTGCTACAATATATGTTGTAGGATCTGATTTTGAATCAAACTTAGATAAAACTGGTAATAAAGTAGTTCGTGCTACCTCAGGAAATATTAAAACAGGTATATTTTCTACACTATTCAAGACAGCTACAATTAACTATGTAAATACGACAATTGAATATAATGTAGATGAAGATATGATTTCTAAGCTATTCCCACAAAATAAATATCTTCAATCATATGCCTTTGAGAGTGGCTTCATCCATGAAAATAAGAATGGTTTTTTAAGGTCTGAACAAGAAGTTAAAAATGAAACTGTTATTAATAAGGGCAGCAAACTTACTTTAGAATTTAAAGATCAAATGAAGGATAAAGGAAACCAATATGTTATGCAAATTGGTGATACCTACCACTTAATGAATGATAAATCTGCTCCAAGTCGTGCAAATGATTTTGAAACTATTTCTGAAAGAAACGCTGGATCATTAACAAATAAAAACTATAAATATGATATCGATATGAAGGCTAGTAGGAAGCTTTCTGCAGGTGAAAAAATCAGACTTTGGATTATTAATGATAATGGTCATAAATACCAAAGTCAAAGCTGGAGACTATATATTAACAATGGTGATGCAACAAAAGATGTAGATATAGTTAATGTTGAGGGTGAAAACTTTACAAGAGACTACAATCCATACTATTTCCAACACTCTAAGAGCGTTGACGGTGTTATGGTTACAAAACATAAATATGTTGCACAAGTAGAAGAAATTTTTGATACTGATACTGAAATAAAAGGTACTGTTCGAAGAGATGAAAATAACGTAACTGGCTACTATATGACACCAGATGGATCTAAATTCTATTTCAACTTAGTTAAATCTGAAAACTCAGATAAAGCTAGAGCAATTGTCCTAGATGAAAATGGTAGGGAAGCAGAAAAAGGCGATAGAAATTTTGATAAAGTTTATAACTATGCTTTAGGTCAATTTAAATCTGAAGATGGAAAAGAAACTCTAAAACTCAAGAAAGATATGCCTATCTATATCAACAATGCTAGAGAAGGACAATTCCCATCAGATCCAGTTATAGAAAGAGTAAAATCTAGAGTTACATTCGACCAAAACTACGAAGGAAAACCAGAAGATACAGTAGTAGTGGCTCCAGAAAACGAACAATATCTTGGAAGTGCTGGTTACACACCAAACGGTCTTGACTATAATGGCAAAAACGTAATGCCAGAAAATCCAACAAGAGAAGGATATATATTCAAAGGCTGGGCAACAAAAGCTGACGCTAAAGAAGCAGACTTCACAAAAGATACAGCAATTACAGAATCACTAAAAGTATATGCGGTATGGGTAAGTGAAGATGAAGCTAAAGAAGCTGACAAGTACACACCAGCATACAAAGAAGTAAATGGTAAGGTAGGCGAAGAAGCAACAGTAGCAGCACCAACATTTACTGATAAAGACGGCAAACCAGCAACACCAGAAAACGTAACTTACGAATTAGGTGAAGGCGCTCCAGAAGGTGCAAAAGTAAACGCTGACGGTAGCGTAACTTATACACCAGTTGACGGAGATGCAGGAAAAACTGTAGAAGTACCAGTAGTAGTAAAATACTCAGATGGAACAACAGATGAAGTAAAAGCTTCAATCAAAGTAGCTGAAAAAGCAAAAACAGACGCTGAAAAGAATCCAGCAGTTGAGCCAGATAAAACAGAAGTTAAAGACAAAACTAAGTTAACTCCAGACGAAAAGACTGAAGTAGAAAACAAAGTTAAAGAAAAGAACCCAGAAGCTAAAAAAGTAGAAGTAGGCGATGACGGTTCAGTAACTATAACTTATCCAGACGATTCTACAAACACTTTAACACCTGATCAAACAGTAACTGAAAAGGCAAAAACAGACGCTGAAAAGAATCCAGCAGTTGAGCCAGATAAAACAGAAGTTAAAGACAAAACTAAGTTAACTCCAGACGAAAAGACTGAAGTAGAAAACAAAGTTAAAGAAAAGAACCCAGAAGCTAAAAAAGTAGAAGTAGGCGATGACGGTTCAGTAACTATAACTTATCCAGACGATTCTACAAACACTTTAACACCTGATCAAACAGTAACTGAAAAGGCAAAAACAGTTGTAGACAAAGCACCACTTCAAAACGAAGTAAATAAAGAAGATAAAACAAAAGACTCTGACAAGTACAAGAATGCAGACAAAGATAAGAAGAATGCATACGACAAAGCATTAGAAGATGCTAAGAAAGTACTCGAAGATCCAAATGCTACTCAAGAAGAAGTTAATAAAGCTAAGAAAGCTTTAGAAGAAGCAGAAAAAGCTTTAAATGGAAAAACATCTGACGATGACAACACTGGTGCAAATGATGGATATAGACCAGGACATGGTGGTAGAGATGTATTTGATCGTCTATTCAGAAGACACGACTACACTCCAACTTACCCAGTTAAGACTGTAGTTCCTGAAAAGACTGAATACGGCACTCCAGTTCGTGATACTCTATGGTATGTATTCCGCATCAATGATTTCGAATACGATGTTGTTAGAAACGGCGTTGTTACTAAGAGAAAGATGGACGTAACTCCAGTTCTTCAAAACGACAGAACAATGCTTCCACTTAGATATGTAGCTGAAGCTCTTCAAGCTGATGTAACTTGGGATGCTAAGACAAGAACTGCAACATTCACTAAGGATGGCTTAACTGCTTCAATTCAAATCGACAGTGATGAAATAGTTCTTTCTAACGGCAAGACAGTTAAGATGGACTCTAAACCACTTAATATCAACGACAGAATCCTAGTTTCTGTAACTAACGTAGCCAATGTATTTGGTCTAACTAACGGAAATACTCAAGATAATACTGATCAAGATATTGAATGGGAACAACAAGATAAGAGCGCAACAATTTATATTAGAAGATAAGTTGTTGATATTTAAGAGGAACCCTTAGGGGTTCTTCTTTTTTTATGCTTATTTAGGCAAGTAACTTCACAAGCAAGTGCTATGACTTAGTAAGATAATATGAAGTCGCAGCGTAATACAAAGTTGCAACTTAATAAAAAGTTGTGGCAAGTTATAGAGTCATAAAAAATTAGAAAGTTATAAGGAGTTAAGAATTTATGAAAAATTATGAAGTTGTATAAGATTAGGAGTTTATAAAGTTGTAATTAATATTAATTAAATTCAAAACAATAAGTCAAAATTTATTCTCATCTTCCAACAAAATATTAGTGTGATTATAGCAACTGTGTTATACTAAAATAAGCAATACAAAGGAGGATTTTTATGGAGCAAAATATCTATTTAGATAAGGAGCGCCTGGAAAATTCCAAGCTTACTACTAAGTCTCTTGGTGAATCTCTTGAGATTGATTCTCTTAAGGAAAAAGTTGTTGAGCTAAACAAAAAACAAATGGAACCAGGTTTTTGGGACGACAATGATAGCGCTCAAAAAGTTATACGTGAAACTAATTCATACCAAAGAAAGATAGATCAATACGACAAGTTAATTGACTTGATTACTGATGCAGAGGACCTTATTGCCCTAATGGAAATCGAGGATGACTACTCTTCTTACTCTGACTTCCAAGAGCTCGTTGATGAGATTGAAAAGGACACTGTGGAATTTAAATTAAATACTTTATTAAATGGCGAGTACGATTCTCACGATGCAATTCTTTCTATCCACGCTGGCGCTGGTGGAACTGAAGCACAAGATTGGGCTAGCATGCTTCTAAGGATGTACACAAGATACGCTGAGAACAAGGGCTTCAAGGTTGAAACTCTTGACCTCTTAAAGGAAGACGAGGCTGGTATTAAGTCTGTTACTCTAAAAATTTCTGGAGACAATGCCTATGGTTATCTTAAGGGGGAAAAGGGAGTTCACAGACTTGTTAGGATTTCGCCTTTTGACTCCAACAAGAGAAGACACACTTCCTTCTCATCTGTGGATGTCTTCCCAGAAATTGATGACGACACAGAAGTTGAAATCAAGGATGAAGAATTAAAGATTGATACTTACAGGTCATCTGGTGCTGGTGGACAACACGTTAACACTACTGACTCAGCTGTTAGAATCACTCACATTCCTACAGGCATCGTAGTTCAATGTCAAAATGAACGTAGCCAAATCCAAAACAGGGAAAAGGCAATGAACATGTTAAAGGCAAAGCTTGTAGCCCTTGCTGAAGAAGAAAAGAAGGAAAAAATCGAGGACCTTCAAGGTAACTATTCACAAATTGCTTGGGGTTCACAAATTAGGTCTTATGTCTTCCAACCTTACACTATGGTCAAGGATCACAGGACTAATGTAGATGTTGGTGACGTGGAAAAGGTAATGGACGGAGATTTAGATATCTTTATTAACGCCTACTTGCAAGATAAGGCGACTGGAGAAAGCTGAGGTTAATATGGCAAAGGATGTAATTATTGCACTAGATTTTCCAAGTGGAGAAAGGGCTCTTGATTTTTTAAAGGACTTTAAGGATGAAGAGGTCTATGTAAAGGTTGGGATGGAACTTTTCTACAAGGAAGGCCCAAGTATTATTAGGGAAATTAAAAAACTTGGTCACAAGATTTTTTTGGATTTAAAAATTCACGACATTCCAAACACTTGTAAGGGAGCGACAAATTCCCTTATTGCTCTTGATGTTGACATGATTAACTACCACATTGCCGGGGGCAAGAAGATGTTAAGTGATGCCAGCGAAATTGTTAAAAAGGAAAAGAGTGACCTTATTACTCTTGGTGTTACAATGCTTACTTCTACTGATGAAGATGTCATGCACAGGGAGCTACAAATTGACAAGGACAAGTCCCTTGATGAGGTTGTTCTTGCCTATGCAAATATTGCCAAGGAAGCTAACCTAAGTGGTATTGTTTGTTCTGCTCTTGAAGTGCCAAAGATTAAGGAAAACTTGGGCAAGGACTTTATAACAGTTACTCCAGGTATTAGGAAGGTAAAAGGCACTGACGACCAAAAGAGGGTTGTAACTCCTAGCGAGGCAAGAGAGCTTGGGTCTGACTACATTGTTGTGGGAAGACCAATCACTAAGGCAGAAGACCCACTAAAGGAATATAGAGAAATCAAAAAAGACTTTTTAGGAGGAAAATAATGCGAGAAATTGCAAAAATTTTATTAAAATTAAAGGCTGTTACTCTTTCGCCAGAAGATCCTTACACTTGGGCATCTGGTATAAAATCTCCAATCTACTGTGACAATAGGCTAACTCTTTCTTATCCAGAAGATAGAAGCACAGTAGAAAAGGGTCTAGTTGATTTAATTAAGGATCAGTATCCAGAAGTTCAATATATTATGGGAACTGCAACAGCAGGCATTCCTCACGCAGCTATTATTGCCGACAAGATGGGTCTACCTATGGGCTTTGTAAGATCTTCTAACAAGGACCACGGCAAGCAAAATAAAATTGAAGGTGCAAGGATTGAAGGTGCAAAAGTTGTAGTTATTGAAGACTTATTCTCAACTGGTGGCTCATCAATTGAAGCTGCAAAGGCCCTTGAAGAAGTGGGCTATGAAGTACTTGGAATTGTAAGTATCTTCACTTATAATATGAAAAATGCTGAAGAAAACTTTAAGGCAGCTGGCTTTAAACACCATTCACTTACAAACTTTGATGAGTTGATAGAAGTTGCACATGAGATGGACTATATAAAAGAAAGTGAAATTGAAAAGTTAAAATTATTTAGGGACAATCCAAAGGATTCTTCTTGGATGAATGCATAATTCTCTTTTTGGGTAAAGAAAATAAGTAAGGGAAATGCAAATTTTAACTTAGGGGGAGAAATTTGAATTATTATAGAACTTTGAGAAAGTTGATGCCCTATGCCCGTCAGGTTTTTAAAAACAAGGACAGGCTCAACAGGGTGGTCCAAGAGTCCATGGCAAGAACAAATTAAATGGATTTGTTTAAAAAGATTTCACGTGAGCTTATGCTTGCCCTAGGTCTTATCGTGGATTATTCCAAAGGTAATTACAGGGAAGTAAAAAAGAGGGACATTCTTTTAATTGTGGCAGGATTTTTATATCTTTTAAACCCTGCAGATATAATTCCAGATTTTATTTTATTCTTTGGATTCTTTGACGACTTAAGTGTGCTAACTTATATAGTTAAAAAATTAGACAGGGAATTGGAAAAGTATGATGTCTGGAAAAATTCTAGAGAGTGATTTCTTTAAGAGAGACACAGTTGAAGTTGCAAAATCGTTAATAGGCAAGAAAATTATCAGAAATATTTCTGGTAATTTTTTCTGTGCAAAAATAGTTGAGACTGAAGCCTATCTTGGGCTTAGCGACAGGGCATGTCACTCCTATGGGGGAAAGATAACTGATAGGAACAAGACTCTTTATCTTCCAGGTGGTCACATCTACGTTTACTTGATTTATGGAATGTACGACCTATTAAATATTGTTACAAGGGACCAGGACCATCCAGAGGCTGTACTGATTCGTGGAGTTGAGCCTCTTGATAACATAGATGGGATTGCAAAAAATCGCTTTGGCAAGTCCTATGAAGACCTCTCAAACTATCAAAGAAAAAATTTGACCAATGGACCAGGCAAGTTATCCAAAGGACTTGCTATCGACAGGTCCCTTAATGGAAAGATTTTGTCAGAGGACTATCTCTACATAGGAGAGGGTGAAGATGTTCCTGAAAAGGACCTTGTAATCACAAAGAGAATTGGAATTGATTACGCAGGAGAAGATGCAAAGCTTCCCTTGAGGTTTTGTCTTAGAGACAACCCCTATGTATCTCAATAAATGATATAGATTTTTGTTAAGTTATCATTTATAATAGGTTAACATAAAGGTGATAATATGATTAGTATAAAAAATTTGTCTTTTAAGTACGACTACGAAGATGAAAATGCAATTCAGATTTTAAAAGATATAAATTTAGAAATAAAAGAGGGCGAGTTTGTTGCCTTGCTAGGTCACAATGGGTCTGGAAAGTCTACTCTTGCCAAGTTAATAAATGGTCTCCTCTTGCCAGGTCAGGGTGATGTCCTTGTTGATGGTATGAACACAAGGAGCGAGGAAGAAATCTGGGACATAAGAAGGACTGCGGGCATGGTTTTTCAAAATCCCGACAACCAATTAGTTGCGACAATTGTCGAAGATGAAGTTGCCTTTGGACCAGAAAACATGGGCGTTGAGCCCAGCGAAATAAGAAGAAGAGTGGATAGAGCCTTAGAAGATGTTGGGATGGTAGACTACAAAAAAAATGCTCCCCACCTTCTTTCTGGTGGACAAAAGCAAAGGGTAGCCATAGCTGGCATCCTTGCCATGTCTCCTAAGTATATAATTCTTGATGAGCCAACTGCCATGCTTGACCCAAGCGGCAGGAGGGAAGTAATGGATACCCTTATTAAGCTCAACAAGGAGGAAGGCAAGACAATTATTTTAATAACCCACTACATGGAAGAGGCTGCCATAAGCGACAGGGTTGTAGTAATGGAAGATGGCAGCATGGTCTTAAGTGGGACTCCGAGAGAAGTTTTTTCTCAAGTTGATAAGATTAAGAGACTGGGTCTAGATGTTCCTCAAGTAACAGAGCTTGCTTATGAACTCAAGAAAGATGGACTAGAAATTTCTACGGAAGTTTTAAATATAGAAGAAATGGTGAAGGAAATATGTCACTAATAGAAATTAACAACTTAAGTCATGTCTATAGCCCAGGCCTTCCCTTTGAGAAAAAGGCTGTGGATGACATAAGCCTAAAGATAGAAGAAAATGAATTTATTGGCCTCATTGGTCACACAGGATCAGGTAAGTCAACCTTTATCCAACACCTTAATGGACTTCTAAAGCCATCATCAGGTGAAATTATTATTGATGGAACTAGGGTGGATAAGTCGGGATCAAACTTAACTGACTTGAGAAAAAAAGTCGGTCTTGTTTTCCAATATCCAGAGTACCAACTCTTTGAAGAAACAATTGAGAGGGACATTGCCTTTGGACCAAGAAACTTAGACATAAGTGAAGAAGAAGTCCATGAAAGAGTCAAGGCTTCTATGGAGTCTGTTGGTCTTGATTACGAAACCTATAAGGACAAGTCGCCCTTTGAACTTTCTGGTGGGCTCAAGAGAAGGGTAGCCATAGCAGGTGTCCTTGCCATGGAGCCCAAGGTTTTAATTTTAGATGAGCCAACAGCAGGACTTGACCCAAGAGGTCGTGACGAGATCCTAAGTGAAATAAAAAATATTCACGAGAATAGGAAGATGACAGTAATTTTAGTTTCCCACTCCATGGAGGACGTGGCAAAAATTGCTGAGAGAATTATTGTCTTCGACAAGGGCAAGGTCTTTTTAGATGGAGAGCCAAGGGAAATCTTTAGAAATGAAGACAAGCTTCTTGGAGTTGGACTTGGCATTCCACAAATCACATCTCTTATGAGGACTTTAAAGAAGAGGGGTCTGGACATCAACGAAGATGCTATCACTGTGGAAGAGGCCAAGGAGTCTCTAAAAAAATATTTGAGAGGTGCTTCTAATGTTTAAAGATATAACAATTGGCCAATATTTTCCTGGCGAAAGTGCCGTCCACAAGTATGATCCAAAATTAAAAATGATAACAATGATTTTATTTATATGTTCACTATTTTTTATAAAATCTGTTTTCATGTATGTGCCAGTAGTTTTATACTTGCTCCTTATAATATTAAATGCCAAGCTACCCCTTGGCATGGTTCTAAGGGGTCTAAAGCCACTTAAGTGGATTATCCTTGTTACTTTTATAATTAATTTGTTTTTCACACCTGGGGACCCAATTTACACTTTTAAATTTTTGAAAATCTCTCAAGAGGGACTGGACCTTGCAGTCTTCATGGGTATTAGACTTGTCCTCTTAGTTCTTGGAACAAGTTTATTAACTTACACAACTTCTCCAATTGAATTAACAGATGGGATTGAATCACTTTTGAGGCCCTTTAGGAAGATTGGAGTGCCAAGTCACGAGATCGCCATGATGATGACAATTGCCCTTAGGTTTATCCCAACCCTTATAGAAGAGACTGACAAGATTATGAAGGCTCAAATGGCAAGAGGGGCAGACTTTGAATCGGGAAATATAATAAAACGTGCAAAGAATTTAGTTCCACTCCTTGTTCCACTTTTTATTAACTCCTTTAGGAGGGCAGAAGAGCTCGCTACTGCCATGGAAGCAAGATGCTACAGGGGTGGAGATGGCAGGACTAAGATGAATGCTTCGAAGATTGTGGGAAAGGATGTCCTAATTTTCCTCGGCAACTTAATCTTCTTTGGAATAATAGTTGTGGTTTCTAAGCTATGAAAAATATTTTAATAAAAATAAATTACGACGGGACCAACTTTCACGGCTTTCAACTTCAACCAAATGAGAGGACTGTGGAAGGAGAGCTGAATCTGGGGGTAGAAAAAACTGTCAAACACCCAGTGAAAATTTTTTACGCTGGGAGAACTGACAGGGGGGTTCACGCTGAGGGACAATATGCAAATTTTTATTCCGACACCACAATTGACATTGGAAATCTTCCAAAGGTTTTAAATTTTAACCTGCCAGAAGATGTCTCAGTTGTCGATGCCAAATATGTACCAGATGCTTTCCACGCAAGATTCGATGCAAAGTTAAAAAAGTATCGCTATGTGGTTCATAGGTCGAGGTACAGGCATGCCCTCTTACGCAACCGTGCCTATGAATATCCATATGATGTTGACCCAGATAGGATGAGGGAGGCCCTTGCTTCTTTAATAGGAGAGCATGACTTTAATTCCTTTATGGGAAGGGGAGCCATAGTCAAGGACTCCATAAGAAGTATTGAGCGAATTGATGTAATTGAAGATGGAGACTTTTTGTATTTTGATTTTGTGGCAAAGAGCTTTTTAAAAAACATGATAAGAATTGTAACTGGAACTGTTCTTGAGATAGGACGGGGTCAAAGAGAAATTGAATATATGAAGGAAGCCTTGGAGAAAAAATCTCGCAAGGCTGCTGGACCAACAGCACCTGCCTGCGGACTATACTTGTTAGACGTCAAGTATTAAGTCCTCGGGCTTTTTTTATTTTTATGACCTTGAAGAGTTTAATTACTTTATAGAAATTCATAACTTTATAAAGATTTATGACTTGATATTTTCTTACAACTTCATAAGCTTTCACGACTTTATAAATTTTTACAAAGTCATAAAGATCTATGGCTTAATCCTTTCTCAAAAAGCTAGGGTTTTCTATTAAGTCACAATAAATTAATTTTTTATTCACAAGCAATTATACTTTTAAATATCTTATTAAAAAAGTCATGCAAAGTGCAATAAATTGATAATATGAGAAGTATTTGGTATAATTATTTTAGTTAATTTGGAGGTGTAATAGTGGATAATAAATATCTTGTTAATGGTAATGAGGCAGAAGGTAAAGTTAAGATTTCTGAAGATGTTATCGCTACAGTTGCATCAGTTGCAGCTGAAAGTGTTGACGGCGTTGTTAAGGTTGGATCTAACTTCAAGTCTCAAGTTACTGACATTTTAAATACAAAAAATTTCAATAGGGGCGTCAGAGTTAATATTGGCGAAAGAGAAACTATTGTAGATGTATATATTACTATTGAATATGGAATAAAAATTGTTGAAGTATCTGAAAAGGTGCAAGAAGAAGTTAAAGAAGCTATTGAAAATATGACAGACTTTGATGTTGTAGAAGTGAATGTTCACATCTCCGGCATTGCTGTAAAAAATTCTGAAAAGACTGTTGTCAAATGAGTAGGAAGAGAGCAAGAATAGGGGCCATGCAGGCCCTCTTCTCCATGGACGTAAATGATGATTTTTCCACTGACAAGCTAGATCTTTTTATGGAAAATCATGAATTCCAAGGGGACGAAGTTGACTATATCAAGAGGACTGTGCCAGACATTTTGGACAAGCTTGATCTAGTTGATGAGACAATAGAGAAGAATTTAAAGGGATGGACTATGGCAAGACTTGCCAAGGTTGACAGGCAAATCCTTAGGATTGCTGTCTACGAATTTCTCTACAAGGATGATATTCCTGAAGAGGTTTCTATTAATGAAGCTGTTGAGATTGCAAGACTTTATAGTTCTGACGAAGCACCTAAATTTATAAACGGAATTTTGGGAACAATTTACAGGAGTTTTTAATTTGGCAAAGTCTGCTTTTAATGTAAGTGAACTGAATAATTACATCAAAAAGCTAATTTCTATGGACTATATCTTAAGGGATATTAACATCACTGGAGAGATTACAAATTTAAATTTTCATAAGAATGGAAATATTTATTTTTCTCTTAAGGATAAGTTTGCCCGCATTGATGCCATGGCTAGCCAAGAGGATATAAAAATTAATTTATTCGATGGCGCCAAGGTTATGGCAAAGGGAACTGTCACTTACTATGAAAGGAGTGGCAGAGTTTTTTTATATATTAGCCAAATGGACCTTGATGGCAAGGGCAACCTCTACCAGGAGTACCTGGACTTAAAGGAAAAGCTCACTAAGGAAGGGCTTTTTGACCCAAGACACAAAAAGAGCCTGAAGAAGTATCCATCAAGGATTGGACTTATTACATCAACAAGCGGTGCAGCCATAAAGGATGTTATAAATATTTTTAGGAAGAGGAATAAGACTTGTGACATTTTAGTTTATCCAAGTCTTGTTCAGGGAGCCTATGCTTCTGAGTCTTTGATTGCTGGTGTGAAATATTTTAATGAGGAAGAGCCAGTTGACACTATAATAATTGCTAGAGGTGGGGGAAGCTTTGAGGACCTATTCGTTTTTAATGATGAGGGTCTTGCAAGGGAAATTTTTGCCTCAAAAATCCCAGTGATTTCTGCTGTGGGTCATGAGGTGGACTACACAATTTGCGACTTTGTGGCAGACATGAGGGCGGCAACACCAACTAATGTGGCAGAGCTTGTGACCCTTAGTGAAGATGAAATTCTTTCTGAACTTGAAAAGAAGAAGTCTCAGCTTAATAATCTAATGGAGAGAAGACTTGATTACAATCGCCTAAGACTCCTAAACTTATACAAAAACATATCTATAAAAAATCAAATCTATAAGATTAATGAAAGGACTAGGGACCTACTAAGGGCTCATGCCCTTTTAAATTCTGCCATGAAAAAAATTATTGAGGGTCATGAGTATGATCTTCAAGAGAAAAGATTTTATTTGGGGAATTTTAAGCTCAAGGAGTCCAAAGAAATCGAAAATTATTCTTATAGGCTAAAAAATATTTCTGTAAATATAAATTCTAGGCTTAATAAGGACATTGAGATCCTAAATTTTGATAAAAAACTATTAAATTATTATTTTAAATCCTATGTTAATGACAATCATAGAAAATTTAAGCCTTTTGAAAAGTTTTTTGCCACTTACGACCTAAGTCTTAGGTTAAAGAATGAGAGAAACAGATTAAATCTCTTGAAGTTGGGACTTGATTCAGCCTTTGAAAAGATAAATAAGGTTGAAATCTTAGGAGCAGATGGTAAGAGTCTTAAGTCCGCAAGAGATGCAAGTCTTGGAGATATTATTTCTCTCAAGTTTAAGGATGGCAAGCTAGAATCCAAGGTTCAAAAGGTGGAAGTGAGGGATTAAATGGAAAGAGATTATGAAAGTTCCTTTAGGGAGCTTGAAAATATAATAAGGGAACTTGAGTCTAAGGACATTAGTCTTGAAGATTCCATAAAAAAATACGAAAAGGGAATTGAACTTTACAAGTACTTGAACAATACCCTAAAGGCCTATGAGGGCAAGATTAAAACTATTGCAGAAGAAAATTCTGAATTTATTGAGGACAAAAAAGATGAGAGATTTAGATAATTTACTAGAAAAATTTAATAATTATTTGAGCTCCTTACTTGAGTACGACAACAGTCCACAACACAAGGTTATTGACTCTATGAAGTATTCCCTCTTTTCTGGTGGCAAGAGGATAAGACCTCTCCTTTCTCTTATAACTTTTTGTGAATTTTCTGAAGATTCTTTAGACAAGATTCTTCCCTTTGCAGCTGCAATTGAAATGATACACACTTATTCACTTATTCACGACGACCTTCCTGCCATGGATGACGATGACTTTAGAAGGGAAAAACCAACAAACCACAAGGTTTACTCTGAGGGGATTGCAATCCTAGCAGGTGATGGACTCTTAAACATGTCTATGGAAATCCTCTTGAGACACATCGAAAATATCGAAGATCCTGAGGACTTAAAACGTGCCATGAGGGCAATGAAATACATCTACAATGCCACAGGTGTAAATGGAATGATTGGTGGTCAAACAATTGATATAAGCAGGGACGTTTCTGATTACACAGAAGATGAATGTGAAAACATGTACAAGCTAAAGACTGGTGCCCTTATTAAGGCTTCTGTTGTAGTTGGCGGAATCATAGCAGGTCTTGATCCAGATAATATCACTAAGCTTGCAAGGTTTGGCGAGTCCATAGGTATTGCCTACCAATTTGAAGATGACCTCTTAGATGAAGAAAAGGATCCTGATAGCGGAGAGATTAATATGCTTCTCTTTAAGGATAAGGAAGACCTACAAAATGAAATTATAGACCTAACAAATGTAGCTTATGAAGCACTTGATGGTCTTGAACTTAAGGAAGATGCACTGAAGAATTTTGCAGCAAAACTTGTAAATAGGAGTAAGTAATGGCAAAAAAACGAGCAGATGTATTATTAGTTGAAAAGGGCCTAATTGATTCAAGGGAAAAGGCCAAGAGGCTAATAATGGAAGGCAAAGTTTTTATAGGAACAGACAGGGTAGACAAGCCTGGGACCCAACTAAAGGAAGATGAAAAAATCTACATTAAGGGCTTAGAAGACTCCTTTGTATCTCGTGGTGGTCACAAGCTTGAGAAGATGATTGATGACTATGAAATTGATCTTACTGATGCAGTTTGTGTTGACATTGGAGCTTCAACAGGAGGATTTACTCACTGCATGCTAAAGCATGGGGCAAAAAAAGTTTATGCGATAGATGTTGGTTACAATCAACTTGACTACAAGCTAAGGATGGACGAGAGAGTTGTCTCTCTTGAGAGGACCAACATAAGATATTTTGACAAGGATATAATAGAAGAAGATGTTTCCTTTATCTCTATTGATGTTTCCTTTATTTCACTTGAACTTGTTCTTCCAGTTGCAAAGGACATCTTGGGTCCTCAAGGTGAAATTGTCGCTCTTGTAAAACCACAATTTGAAGCTGGCAAGGGAAAAGTTGGCAAGGGTGGAATTGTAAGGGACAAAAAAGTACATATTGAAGTTATAGAAAAAATAATTGACCTTGCAGGAGAGCTAGGATTTAACATCAAAGCTTTAACAAATTCTCCAATTAAGGGGACAAGTGGAAACATAGAATTTTTAATTTACTTGTCAAATTATGGAGAAGCTTCTGGGACTTTTGATGCCAAGGAAATTGTAAACAAGGCTTATGAAAATTTAAATGATTAGGTGAAATATGCTTTTAGAGTTAAATATCGAAAATTTTGCAATAATTGAAAATATGAAAATTGAATTTGAACTTGGTCTCAATGTCTTAACTGGAGAGACAGGTTCTGGTAAGTCAATAATCATAGATTCTCTTGGACTTGTTCTTGGTCAAAGGGCCAACAAGGACATTATAAAAAAGGGGAAGGACAGGGCCTTTATTGAGGCTGTTTTTTCGTCTTATGATGAGGAAACCAAGGACCTTCTTCTTGAATACGGCATTGAATCAGGGGACCTAGTAGTTGTTTCAAAGGAAATTCGTGAAAAAGGACCAACTATTACTAGGGTCAACAACAGGACAGTGACATCACAAATCCTATCAAAGATTTCAAGTCGACTCATCGATATTTTTGCTCAGCATGAATCCATCTCCCTTATGGATAACAAAAATCAGTTAAAGTTAATTGATGACTTTTCTGGTAAGGACCAAGGAGAACTTATTGAGAACTTAAAGGACCTTGTTCATGAGATTAATTTTCTTAAAAATGAATATTATGAAAAGTCTACTATGGAACAAAATAAGGACAGAGAGATAGACCTGCTTGAATATCAAATAAAAGAAATTGAAGACGCAGGTCTAAGTGACTACGACGACGAAGAACTTTATGATGACTTCAACGTTCTTAACAATATGACAGACACCTTAATAAAATTATCCGAAGCCAAGTCCCTAATCAATGAAGGATACGAGACGTCTTCTCTTGAAGACATCTTAGACAAGGTAATTGCCAATGTAGTTGAAGTAACAAGATACAACAAGGACTTAAAGGAAGTCGAAGAAAACCTAGAAGACATAAGATTTAGGATTTCTGACATTGCTAAGGACCTCGACAGGTATGTAAGCTCTAGTGAAGTTGACGAAGAAAGGCTTCAATTTTTAAGGGAAAGAATAGACCTTGTAAACAATTTAAAATTAAAGTATGGAAATAATGTAAAGGCCATAAATTCTTTTTATGAAGAGATTAGCGAGAGACTTAGGTTTTTACAAAATTTTGAAGACAATTTAAATAAGCTCTTAAAGAAAATTGAAGAGAAAGAAGCTGAAGCCACAGTTCTTGCAGAGAAGATTAGTCAAAAGAGAAAGAAGACTTCAGAAATTCTTGAGAAAAAAGTTGAAGAAGAGATCAACAAGTTAAATATAAAGGACGCAAAATTTAAAATTGAAATAAAAGAAAAAGAACTTTCCTTTGATGGAATTGACAAGATAGAATTCTTAATTGCACCAAACCTTGGTCAAGACCTTATGCCAATGGCAAAGGTTGCATCTGGTGGTGAAATGTCAAGAATTATGCTTGGCTTTAAGTCCATAATTGCAGAAAAGGACAACATCCCAACTCTTGTCTTTGATGAAATAGATACGGGTATAAGTGGAAAGACTGCTCAGATAGTTGGGAATAAGATAAAGGAAGTTTCAAAGGATAGACAAGTTATAGTAATTTCTCACTTGCCACAAATTGTTGCCCTTGCGGACACGCACTTTGCAATAAAAAAAGATGTGGTAAACAATAGCACAATTTCTACAATTGACAAATTAAACTACGACGAGAGAGTTAATGAAGTTGCTAGATTAATTGGCGGAATGAATGTAAGTGAAATTGCAATTGAAACTGCAAAGGAAATGATTGGTGATTAAATGACAAATTCAAATTATGAAGAAAGAACTATGAAATCTACAAAGATTTTTGACGGTAAGGTCCTGCAACTTAGGGTTGATACTGTTGAGATGGAGGGACAAAAGTACACTAAGAGAGAGATAGTGGAAAGGCATCCTTCTGTAGGCATAGTTGCCATAACTGAAGATGATGAAATTATTCTTATAAAACAATATAGGAAGGCCATTGACAGAGAAATCTACGAGATTCCTGCTGGAATGGTTGACTTTGGAGAGGAACCTCAAAGGGCTGCCTTGAGAGAACTAAAAGAAGAAACTGGTTACGAGGCTAAGAAGTCTGACTACCTTTCAGAAATTTATTCTTCACCAGGCTTTACTAATGAAAAATTATTTATTTTTTATGCAGAGGACTTAAGTCTTGGCGACCAAGACCTTGATGAGTTTGAGCACCTTTCTGTTGAAAAGATAAAATTTGATGAAGCTCTTAAACTTGTTAACTTGGGCGAGATAAACGACTCAAAGAGTGTGGCAGGCATTCTTTACTACAATAACTTTAGGAGGAATAATGAATAAATCCATTGACTATATAAAAGAAAAAATTAAAAACCAACCTGAGATTGGTATTGTACTTGGATCAGGCCTAGGCGACTTTGCCGATTCCATTGAAGATAAAGTTGAAATTCCTTACACAGAAATTCCTGGTTTTCCAGTTTCAACAGTTAAGGGACACGATGGAAAATTAATTTTTGGTCAAATAAATTCTAAGGAAGTTTGCGTAATGAAGGGAAGAATCCACTATTACGAAGGCTACGACATCAAGGAAGTTGTCTATCCAATAGAAGTTCTTGCCGGTCTTGGAATTAAAACTATAATTCTAACAAATGCAGCAGGTGGAGTTAACACTGACTTTGAGCCAGCAGACCTTATGATTATCACGGACCACATCAACCTAATGGGCAAGAACCCACTTATTGGACCTAACGATGAAGACCTTGGACCAAGATTCCCTGATATGACAGACCTTTACAACAAAGAACTTGTTGAAGTAGCAGAAAACTCTGCAAAAAAACTTGGCATAGACATTAAAGAGGGAGTTTACATGTACTTCACTGGACCTTCTTATGAAACTGCAGCTGAAGTAAGGATGGCAAGAATCCTTGGAGCAGATGCTGTTGGAATGAGTACAGTTCCAGAAGCAATTATTGCAAGGCACAGGGGCCTAAAGATTTTAGGTATTTCAACAATAACTAACATGTCTACAGGTATTCTTGACACTCCACTTGATCACACAGAAGTTGTGGAAGTTGGAAAAGAAGTTGCAGGCAAGTTTAAAGAACTATTAAAAGAAATAATTGAGGAAATTTAATGAACTTTTTAGATATTATTCAAAAGAAAAAAGAAAATAAAGTTTTAAATCAAAGTGAAATAGAATTTTTTATAGAAAATTATGTAAAGGGAGAAATTCCTGACTACCAAGTTTCTGCCTTTTTAATGGCAATATATTTTAATAAGTTAAACCTAGATGAAACTTATTATCTTACAAAGGCCATGATTGACTCAGGAGAAACTGTAGACTTATCAGAAGTTCCTGGATCAAAAGTTGACAAACACTCAACAGGTGGAGTTGGCGACACAGTTACCCTTGTCCTTGGACCCCTACTTGCATCAGTGGGACTTGTCTTTGCCAAGATGAGTGGAAGGGGACTAGGTCACACAGGAGGAACTCTTGACAAGTTAGAAGCAATTCCTGGCTTTAATATAAATATTGGCGGAAGAGATTTTATTGAAATCCTAAAGAAATCTAACATTGCAGTAATTGGTCAAACAGAAAATATTGTTCCAGCAGATAAACTTTTATATGCCCTAAGAGATGCAACAGCGACTGTAGATAATGTCAGCTTAATAGCATCTTCTATCCTTTCAAAGAAAATTGCACTGGGAACAGATGCCCTAGTTCTTGATGTTAAGGTTGGAAATGGTGCCTTTATGAAGGACCTTCCGTCAGCAGTAGAACTATCAAAGCTAATGGTTGAACTTGGAAAAAAATTTGGAAGAAACACTAAGGCAATTATTACTTCTATGGAAGAGCCTCTTGGGGATGCCATAGGTAATAGTCTGGAAGTTATTGAAGCAATAAACATCCTAAAGGGCAAGAAGGAAGGTCACTTAAAGGATATTGCCTTAAGAATTGGTGCCAAGTTAATGCTAATGGAAGGCATTTCATCTTCTGAAGAAGAGGCAATAAAAGTTCTTGAAGGAAAGATAAGTGATGGATCTGCTGCCCTAAAATTCAAAGAAATGGTTGAGCTTCAAGGTGGAGACAAGACTTACATTGACGACACAGATAAATTTAAAAAATCTTCAATAATAAAAGAAATTTATGCAGAAGAGTCTGGCTACGTAAAATCCATTGAGGCAATTGAAATTGGAATTGCATCAAGAGACTTGGGAGCTGGAAGACATAAGAAGGGAGATATTCTTGATTTAAGTGCAGGAATTTATCTTCACAAAAAAATTGGCGACCTTGTAGAAAAGGGCGACAAGCTTGCTACAATTTACACAGAAAAAGAAAAGGAAGTTGAGGGAGCAATCCAAAGAATCAAGGCTGCCTATGCTTTTTCTGATAAGAAGGAAGATTATAAATTAGTTTTAGAAGAGATTGATTGAGATGAATAACTTAGATATTGTATCAATATTAATAAATATTATTGCTCTAATGGTGGCAATAATTCCTCACGAGATAGCTCACGGTTATGTGGCCTATCTC
>OGTK01000207.1_pt1 | contig 22027 bp, 20 predicted proteins | sample 1574561 | NCBI WGS metagenome assembly OGTK01 (sample SAMN03295812, study PRJEB24534) | human gut metagenome | isolation source: fecal sample 2 from infant 2 | host: Homo sapiens | place: USA: Pittsburgh, PA | collected 2014-07 | reverse complement strand
TATTTTATCAGAGTCCTTCTCTGCGAGAACAATGGATATAATTGAGTCCAAGTCTCTTGAGAGTCCTGATGTTTCTATTTTTAAATAATTTCTCTGTGGTGGAGAAATTTCTCTTTCTAAAACTTTCACGTTATCACCATCTTAAGTATAACATTAAAAATTTTTTATTCTTATAAAAATTCTCATTAAATAGGCTCAAGGTTAGAAATCAACCTGCAAGTCATGTTATAATATAAAATTAGTAGAAAGTAAGAATAGATAGAAGGATGTTATATGATATATTTAGATAATTGTGCAACTACAAAGCCAGACAAGGAAGTTGTTGAAGTAATGATGAGGGCTCTTACTGATGACTTTGCCAACCCATCCTCACTTCACAGCTTTGGTCACAGGGTTGAAAAGGAAATAGATGTCGCAAGGAAGAATGCCGCTAGCCTCATTGGAGCTCAGGCAGAAGAAATTTATTTCACTTCTGGAGGGACTGAAAGCAACAACATTGCCGTTCACGGTGCAATAGAAAAAAACAAGAGAAGGGGCAAGAAGATAATAACTTCTGCCATTGAACACGCATCTATTGACGACCAATTTAAACACTACAAGGAAAAGGGCTACGAGGTTGTCTATCTTGATGTAGATGAATCAGGTGCCGTAGGTTTAGAAAAGTTTAAGGAAGTCATGGATGAGGATACAATACTAGTTTCTCTTATCTATGTTCACAACGAATTGGGAACTGTTAATAGGGTCAAGGAAATCTTTGAAATAGCTAAGGCTATTAACAAGGATGTTTTTTGTCATGTTGATGGTGTCCAAGCAGTTGGTAAAATTCCTGTAGATGTTAAAGACCTAGGCTGTCATACTTTTTCTTTCTCATCTCACAAGATTTATGGACCAAAGGGTATGGGAGCCCTTTATAAAAGAAAAGATGTTAATATAAATAGCCTTGTAATTGGTGGAGGCCAAGAAAAGGGCCTTAGGTCAGGAACTGAAAATGTGCCAGGAATCCTTGGCTTTGGCAAGGCCTGTGAACTAACAAAGAGAGACTTGGACAAGAGACTTGCTCACGCAAAAGAAATTAAAGAATATTTACTTAAGAAGTTGGAAGAAAATCTGGAAGACTATAAGATCAACACTCCAGAATACTCCACAGACTTTATTGTTTCTCTTTCTATATTAGATATTAGGGCAGAAGTCCTCCTTCACTACCTAGAAGGGGACGAGATTTATATTTCCACAGCTTCTGCTTGTACATCTAATGGGACTCACAAGTCCACAACTCTTGAACAAATAGGACTTTCAGATAAATATGCTGAAGGCACTATAAGAATTTGTACTTCTAAGGATACGTCAAGGGAAGATATAGATATTTTTGTAGAAAAACTAATAAAATATGTTGATGAAATAAGAAAAATAATGAGATAGGTGATTGAATGAAAAAAGTTATGGCACTTTCACTTGGGGAAGTTATCCTCAAGGGGAAAAACAGACACAGGTTTATAGAGAAGCTAATTAAATCTGTTAAGAGAAATCTTAGAAATCTCGACCACGGAAGAATTTACCACAACATGGGTAAAATCTACGTGGAAGTAAGTGGTGACAATGAGGATAAATTAATAAATAGATTAAAACACGTTTTCGGAATTGTCTACATTGCCCCAACTTATGAGGTGGAAACAAAGTGGGAGACAATTGAAGAAGCAGTTGTAAAAATTGTAGATGAAACTTTAAAAGATCATCCAGAATACAAAACTTTCAAGGTTAAGACAAATAGGGGGGATAAGAAGTTCCCACTTAATTCCATGGAAATTTCAGCAAAAATTGGTGGAATGGTATTAAAGAACTTTGACATCAAGGTTGACGTTCATGACCCAGACTTTTTTGTTTACTGCGATTTGAAAAAGGATACCTATATTTATGTAGATAAGATTAAAGCCCATGGCGGACTTCCAACAGGAACAAATGGCAGGGGACTTCTTCTCCTATCAGGTGGGATTGACTCTCCAGTTGCAGGATTTTTAATGGCAAAAAGAGGAGTTCTAGTGGATTGCCTTCACTTCCATTCCTATCCTTTCACATCTGAAAGAGCAGAAGAAAAGGTTAAGAAACTTGCAGAAGATATTTCAAACTTCTCAGGAGATTTGACTTTTTATTCAGTAAATATCTTGGATATTCAAAAGGAAATAAATATAAACTGTCCTGAAGACGAAATGACTATTATATCTAGAAGGTTTATGATGAGGGTTGCAGATAAGATTGCAAGAGACAATGGTTATGACTGCATAATCACAGGTGAAAACTTGGGACAAGTTGCATCACAAACTATTGACGGACTCAAGGTAACTGACGCTATTACAGACAAGATTGTCTTTAGACCACTTATTGGGATGGACAAGGTAAATATAATTGACATAGCCAAGGACATTGATACTTATGAGACATCAATCCTTCCTTATGAAGATTGTTGTACAGTGTTCTTGCCAAAACACCCACTTTTGACTCCGACCATTGAGGGAATAGAAAAGTCTGAAGAGCCACTTGACTGTGATAAGCTAGTGGAAGAAGCTATAGGTAAAATGAAAATTGAAAAAATAGGAGGAAACGATGAGGAATAAAAACAAAGGCGGTGCTGGAATTGTTGCTATTATAGCTGTAGTTGTTGTAATTGCAATTTTCTTCGGTGGCCAATGGAACAATTTAGTTAAGCTAGATGAAGATGTTAATGGTGCTTGGGCACAAGTCCAAAACCAAGTAAAAAGACGTGCTGACTTGATTCCAAATATTGTAGAAACTGTTAAGGGTTACGCAGGTCACGAAAAGGAAACTTTCACAGAAATAACTAAGGCTCGTGCAGGTGTTACTGAAGCATCTACACCTAAGGAACTTGCTGAAGCTAACGACAACTTGACAGAAGCTATTAGTAGACTTAATGTTGTTGTAGAAAATTATCCTGAATTAAAGGCAAACCAAAACTTCTTAGACCTACAAGCCCAACTTGAAGGAACTGAAAATAGGATTGCTACTGAAAGAATGAGATACAACGAAACAGTTAAGACTTACAACCAAAAGGTTAGAAGGTTCCCAACAAATATAATTGCAAAAATTCTAGGATTTGGACCAAGAGATTATTTTGAAGTTTCAGAAAAGGACAATCAAGTACCAGAAGTTAAGTTTTAGGTGATTGCTATGAAAAAATTGTTAGCCACAATTTTATTTGTATTAACTTTGGTCTTTAATGTCTACGCCTTTGACAAGAACCAAATGCATTACAATGTCTATGACGAGACAAACACCCTTAGTCAAGAGACAATAGACTATCTCAACAAAACCACTTATGACTTGAAAAAGAAAACTGGTGGGGAGATAGGAGTTGTTCTTGTTAAAAGTTTGGAAGGTCAAACCCTTGAAGAATATGCCACAAATGTTTTTAATGACATAAAAATTGGCGACAAAGACAAGGACAATGGTGTTCTAATATTAGTTGCCCTTCTTGATGATGAAAATAAGCTGGTAAAAATAGAGACAGGTTATGGGGCTGAGGGATTTGTTCCTGATGCCTATGCATCGAGAATTATAAGGGCAATGGGAAGGGTTGTTGCTGAAAATGAAAATGACAGACCCTTTGAGAAGGCAGTCCTTGAAGGATACGCTCAGATAATAAAATTATATGAGGGAGAATATGGCGTTGACATTGTGGCAAGAGAGCCACAAGAAGCCATTGATTATTCTGACGACGATGATTATAGAGGAGAAGATCCCTTCTTGGCGATTTTTAAATTAATCGTCATCATTGCTATCATTTCTTTAATTTTTAGAAATAAAAATGATGATGGACCTGGTGGAGGAAGTGGACCAGGAAGTAGGAGAAGACAAAGACCAGTAATCTTCTGGGGACCAGGTTCCTTTGGAGGCTATGGTGGCTTCGGAGGATCAGGTGGTTTCGGTGGATCATCTGGCGGATTTGGCGGCGGAGGCTTTGGAGGCTTCGGCGGAGGAGGGTCCTCTGGTGGCGGAGGTGCCAGCGGAAGACTTTAATCAAGAGCCAAAGATAAGAGAAAAAATTCCAATCAAAAGAATTTGATGGAGAAAATAAATTAAAAGAGAATGCCTGCCCATGATATTGATAATATTGTGGGAGGCTTCTTTTTTTGTAAATTTTACTAAGTCAAAGAGGAAGTAGCCCATGTAAAATAAAAATATCCAGGGGATAAGAGGGAAGTAGTCACCTGACGAAAACTTATCGCCTGGTAGACCAAGTATAAATAAGTTCAAATCATAAAGGAACTTGGGAGGAGTAATCTTTCCAAATAAAATATTTCCATAGTAAATTCTCTTTAGGCTAACAAATAAAATTGTATTTATAATAAGTCCAAGCCTTGGGCTTATTTTTTTTATGTAATTTTTTATAAGTATGTGGATCAAAGTCGCAAGTGCAAAGAAGTGAATGATGCCAAAATAAATTGCATCTTCCTTGGAGTAGATGTAGGACCCAAGAGTGATTAAGAGAGCAAGTCCAGATAAGATTAAAAATTTCTTTTTAAAATTATTGGAAAAGTGACTTGAGTAACCTGAAATCAATATAAAAGAAATGCAAATATATTGTTGGTAGTAATAAAAGTTGTGGTTGAAGTCAAAGCCATAAAAATTTTCTAGGTCGAAGAGACCGTGATAAATTATCATATTTATAATAGTGAAGCCACGCAAAAAATCTATGGCATTGTATCTTTTTTTAATTGTATCCATTCTTACACCTCAGAAAAATTATAACATAAATAAGAGTGAGGGAAGGGATCTGACTTGTTGACTTGGTAAAAAATTATGAACTTGTAAAAGATTATGAAGTTATAAAGATTTATGAACTTGTAAATAATTATGAATTTGTAAAATATGATTAAGTTATGAAAAATTATTAACCAGCAAAAAATTCTTGGGCTAAAAAATCCTATTAACTTATAAAGTATAATGGGTTTGAAATTTTTTACTTATTAGTTAAATGTGAAAAACTTCAAAAAAATCAAGAAGCAATATTATAAAAATTTTTAAAAGGGAAAATTTATTAAAAAAAGCTTGCTAGAGATAAGATAAAATAAGAAAAAAGTAAAAGCTATGCCATCAATTCTAGGTAAATTATATTTTACAAAAAATTTAATAAAATAAATTCCAAAATCTATTGACTTTAAATATCTTAACATTTATACTCTAATGAGTTTAATAATTTAAGTAATTTGTTTAATATTATAGGTGATGCAATGAATATTGGAAATAAAATAAGAGAAATGAGAATTGAAAAAGGACTTACTCAAGAGGAACTGGCAGACAGGTCAGAGCTCACTAAGGGTTTCATTTCTCAAATCGAAAGAGATTTGACATCGCCATCTGTCGACTCTCTTTTAGATATACTTGAGGCCCTTGGTACTGACCCCGGCCTTTTTTTTAAGAGGGAAGAAAATGAAAAAATAATCTTCAATGAAGAGGACTTTTTTGAAAGTGAAAATGAAGAACTTAGCTATGTCTTAGACTGGGTTGTTCCCAATGCACAAAAAAACCAAATGGAGCCCATGAGGATTTTAATTAAACCCGGTGGAAGGTCCAAGGAGGTCCAGCCCTATGAGGGCGAGGAGTTTGGTTTTGTCCTAAGGGGATCTGTCAAACTCTATTATGGAAGTGACGAGTACAAGGTGAAGAAGGGCGAGTGCTTTTACTTTAAGGCGACTAAGTCACATTATTTAACAAATGAAGGAAAGTGCGATACTGAGATTTTGTGGATATCATCTCCACCAAATTTTTAGGCGGTGAAATATGGAAAATTATGTAATTGAATTAAAAAATATTAGCAAGAGCTTTGGCGACAATGTAATTTTAGAAAATTTTGACTTTAAGGTAAAAAAGGATGAGTTCCTTACAATTCTTGGACCATCAGGTTGTGGCAAGACTACAATTTTAAGATTAATTGGTGGTTTTGAGGAGCCAGATGAGGGACAAATTCTTTTTAATGGAGAGGACATAACAAACAAGGAAGCCTATGAGAGAAGAATCAACACAGTTTTCCAAAAGTATGCTCTCTTTCCTCACATGAATGTCTTTGACAACATTGCCTTTGGCCTAAAGATTAAAAAGATGGACAAGAAAGTCATCAAGGAAAAGGTAAAGGAAGTTTTAAAGCTTGTTAACCTTGTGGGTTTTGAAAACAGAGAGATAGAGTCCCTATCAGGTGGTCAACAACAAAGAATTGCCATTGCAAGAGCTCTTGTAAATGAGCCAGACGTTCTTTTGCTTGACGAACCACTTGGAGCTCTTGACTTAAAACTAAGACAGGCCATGCAGATTGAGCTTAAGAGAATTCAAAAAAGTGTTGGTATAACTTTCATTTACGTAACTCACGACCAAGAAGAAGCCCTTTCCATGAGTGACACTGTTGTTGTTTTAAACAACGGCGAGATCCAACAAATGGATAGTCCAATAAATATTTACAACGAACCAAAGAATGCCTTTGTCGCAGACTTTATTGGCGAATCAAATATTATTAAGGGAAGGATGCTTGAGGACTTCAAGGTAAGATTTTTAGATTATGACTTTCCTTGCGTTGACAAGGGATTTAAGGTCAATGAAGATGTTGAAGTAGTAGTGAGGCCTGAAGATGTTATCTTAGTTGACGAAAACTACCAAGTTGAAGGGACTGTAACAAGTCTTGTCTTTAAGGGAGTTCACTATGAAATGACAGTAGATATTGGCGGCTACTCTATGCTTGTTCAATCAACAGAAAAAAGAGAAGTGGGAGAGAAGACAGGCATAATAATTAAACCAGACCTAATTCATGTTATGAGGTTAAGTTAATATGAAAAAATTTTCATTGATTTATTTATTTTGGGGCCTAGTATTTATTGTCTTCCCACTATTTTTAATACTTGCCCACTCCTTGAGCTCTAACACAGACTTGGCAGATTTTGCCTTTACCCTTGACAACTTCTCAAGGTTTTTTGAGCCCCTTTATGTAAAAATTCTACTTACATCTCTTGTATTGGCAGGGGTATCTACTATATTGTGCCTTATTATTGGCTATCCAGTGGCATATATAATTTCACAAATGAGTGAAAAAGTAAGAAACAACATGATTTTAATTTTTATAATTCCAATGTGGATGAACTTCCTCTTGAGGACTTATGCTTGGCTTACCCTTCTTGGCAACAAGGGCCTAATCAATAAATTTATTGGACTTTTTGGCTGGGGACCCTGGAACCTTATGTACAATTCCAAGGCCATAATGATAGGCATGGTTTATAACTTCTTGCCCTTTATGGTTTTGCCAATTTATACTGTCCTATTAAAAATGGATAAGAAGCTAATTGAAGCTGCAAAGGACCTTGGAGCCAACGATTTCAAAGTTTTTATGAAGGTTATACTTCCACTTTCCCTACCAGGAATTTATACAGGCATAACCATGGTATTTATACCGGCAATTTCAACTTTCGTTGTGCCAAACTTGTTGGGTGGAAATAACTTCTACTTAATTGGTAACTTAATTGAAAAGCAATTTACCTTTACAGGAGATTGGGGATTTGGATCTGCAATTTCCATGATTCTAATTGTAATTATGCTTTTGATTTTAATTATTCCAAAGTTGTTTAATGGAAAAATAAAAACTAGCGAAATAGGAGGTGGCTTATAATGAAAAAATTAATAGATAGGATTTACTTATTTTTAATATTTTTATTCTTGTATGCACCGATTATCATCTTAGTTGTCTTTAGTTTTAACAACTCCAAGCTAAGAGGGTCTTGGGCAGGTTTTACCCTAAAGTGGTACAAAAATTTATTTGCTGATCCAGCAATTTTATCTTCCCTTTGGACTACACTTATAGTAGCAGTGGTTGCAACAGTGATTTCAACTATTGTTGGAACTATTTCTGCCATTGCCATAAATGAACTTAGGGGCTTTAAAAAGGATGCCATCCTAAATATAAATTACCTACCAGTAATTAACCCTGACATTGTAACAGCAGTTGCTCTTATGGGACTCTTTGGACTTTTTAACATAAGAATGGGATACACAACAATGATAATTTCACACATTGTCTTCTGCATTCCCTATGTTATTCTTTCCATCCTGCCAAAGTTAAATCAACTGCAAAAAAATACAGTTGAAGCAGCCCTTGACCTAGGTGCTACTCCAACTTATGCCATATTAAATGTGGTGATTCCACAAATTAAACCTGCAATATTAACTGGGGCACTAATGTCCTTTACACTTTCCATTGATGACTTTGTAATTTCCTTCTTCAACACAGGCCAAGGAGTATCAAATCTTTCAATAACAATTTACTCCATGGCGAGAAAGGGAATCAATCCATCAATAAATGCAGTATCAACATTGATGCTAGTAGCACTTTTAATCCTTCTTGTGATAATCAACAAGAGAAGTGAAAAAATGAAAAAAATCGAGGTAATCTAATGAAACACATGAAAAAAATTATTTTGGCTCTTGCTATCCTAATGGTAATCTCCCTAACAGGATGTGGCAAAGAGGAAACAGCAAAAGAAGAAATTTATGTTTACAACTGGGGAGAGTATATTGACCCACAAATCCTAAAGGACTTCCAAAAGGAAACCGGCATCAAGGTAAATTATGATACTTATGCATCAAATGAAGACCTTTATATTAAGATGACCCAATCACAAGACAAGTACGATGTAGTTGTGCCTAGCGACTACATGATTGAAAGACTAATCAAAGAAGGACTTGTAAGAGAAATTGACTTTAGTAAGATTCCTAACTTTGCAAATGTTGAAGATATTTTAAAGAATCCAAGCTTTGATCCTGAAAACAAGTACTCTGTTCCATACTTCTGGGGAACTGTGGGAATTATCTACAACAAGGCAGAAGTTAAGGACAAGGTTGATTCATGGGATATACTTTGGAATGAAAAGTATAAGAACCAAATAATTATGTACAATTCACAAAGAGATACTCTTGGAGTTGCTCTTAAGAGATTGGGATATTCTTTAAACTCAACAAATGAAAAGGAACTACAAGAAGCCAAGAAGTCATTAATAGAACAAAAGCCTCTAGTATATGCCTACCTTGATGATGATGGACGTGATGTTGTAGTCCAAGGAGATGCAAACCTATCTGTAATGTACTCAGGAGATGCCCTTCTTATGATGCAACAAAACGAAGACCTTGACTATGTAGTGCCAAAGGAAGGCTCTAACATTTGGTACGACTCCATGGTTATTCCTAAGAATGCACAAAATGTTGAAGGGGCAGAAAAATTTATAAATTACATGCTTGAAAAAGAAGTTCAAGCAAAAAATGTTGAGCACTGTGTAGGTTACACTTCACCAGTAAAGGGAGTGAAAGACCTTCTACCAGATGAAATTAAAAACTCAAAGGTTGCTTATCCAGACTTTGACAAACTACCACCACTAGAATCCTTTAGGGACCTAGGAGACTTTATAAAAGTTTACGATAGAATCTGGACAGAAATAAATGCTTCTAATCTTTAATATGCTAATAAATTTGTTTATTTTAAGGCCTCCATGTGATATCATGTATATTAAGCGAAATGTTTTCATAATGGAGGTTTAAAATGAACGAGAGAATAAAAAAGCTTGTGGTTTTTGCAATTTTCATACTAGTACTTATGTTAGCTTCTCTAACTGCTTTTTTCAGTAAGTCTCTTATGTGGCCAAACGCTGACGTAGACAGGGAGTTCGACGGAATTCTTTTTAACAATGCTGATGGAGTAGAAAATCTACAAGTTACAAGATCCATGGCAAAAGAAGGCCAAGAAAATCTAATAAAATACGACATAAAATTTAATTACACAGGCGAAGATTCAACTGCAAGAATATTAGGTACTCCTAATAGACAAATTTTCTTTGGCGAAGGAATTACTTATAGCAAGTCAAAGGTCAACCTAAAGGGAGACTTTGACAAAATTAACAAATCTCTTTTCGAAGAAAAATTAAAATTAAAGGTAAAAGATTTTTATAATAAGACTGACAACAAGGACTTTAAGGCAGTGAGTGAAGTTAAACTAGCTTTAAAGGAAAAAGTTGGCGAATATGAATTCACAGTTTACTATCCAGCAAACCCACTTTATTTTTCAGGTGGACAAAAGGTTGAAGATGCTTCAATATTTGTAACAAATGCAAAGGTAGAAAACTGGACTGAATCAATTAAGTCAAACAACAGTGTAAAGGAAGCTTACACAAACTCAGGTTATTATGTAAATAAAATTGAATTAATTAACCAAGGACTAATAAATAAAATTTCTCTTATTAACACAGCAAGCACAGTTATCTTCTTAGTATTAACACTAGGAGTAATAGCTTTAACTTGGTTTGATAGGGGGAACTTTAAAATTTATCTTGGCGCCCTCTTCCTAATGATTCCTACTTTCTATAGGTTCATGGACAAGGGAACAAGCAACCTTGGTGTTCTTATAGCCTATCCAATCTTAGGATTTATTGCATCAATAGTAGCAAGACTACTTGCATCTGATGGTGACTTCACACTAAGTGGCAAAGAAATGAAACAATCAGTTGCATTCTTATTAATGTACTTTGTTTTTTCACTTGTATTCTTTATGATACCAAGAGTATTCATTGGATAAGTAAATATTTTTCAAAAGCTCAATATTATATTGGGCTTTTTTTATTGCAAATTTTAAATAAAAGCTTAGGACTATGTGAAAATAAAAAAAATAGGATTTTGTGAGAATTAAAAAATTAATTTTAGGAGCTTTGTAATAGGCTATGAGTTTATAAAGTTTTATGAACAATTTAACTTTTATGAATTATTGAATATTTCCAAGTAAAATAAAAATTGTAAAGACATAGGAAAACTTTTTTATTGAAATTGAAATAATAGTAAATTTAATATATAATTTAATTAAATCATTATAGGAGGATTTTAAATGAAGAAGAAACTTACACTACTTTCAGTGTTATTGATTGCAATGACACTTGTTGCTTGTGGTGGCGGCAACAAAAAAGAAGCAGATGGAAAAGCTGCAAACGCTACTAAAGAAGCTACTGAAGCTAAGTCAGACATTGACGTTGGTTTTGTAACTGACGAAGGAGGAGTTAACGACCAATCCTTTAACCAAGGAGTTTGGGAAGGACTTCAAAAGGCTAAAGAAGAACTTGGAATCAAGGCGGACTATGTAGAATCTAAGGACACTAAGGATTACACTCCTAACCTAGAAACTTTTGCTGACCAAAACAAAAACCTTATTGTTGGTGCTGGTTTCAAAATGGGTGGAGCAGTAACTGAAGCTGCAGGCATGTATCCAGAAACAAACTATGCAATAGTTGATGTTGACGTTACAGTTGATAAAGATGGTAACAAGGTTGAAGCTCCTTCAAACCTACTTGGAATTATGTTTAGGGCTCAAGAACCTTCTTTCCTAGTTGGTTATATTGCTGGTATGACTACTGAAACTAACAAGGTTGGTTTCGTTGGTGGCCAAGAAGGTAACATTATTTGGGGATTCGAATATGGTTACAAGGCTGGTGTTGATTACGCAGCTAAAGAAAGAGGCGTTGACATCGAAGTTCTTAGCCAATACGTTGGTGACTTCTCCGACGCTCAAAAGGGTAAATCAATCACTGCTACAATGTACCAAAACGGTGCTGACGTAGTATTCCACGCAGCTGGTGGAGCAGGCGAAGGTGTTATCGAAGCTGCTAAAGAAGCTGACAAGTGGGTAATTGGTGTTGATAGAGACCAAAGCGACAGAGCTCCTGAAAATGTATTAACTTCTGCAATGAAGAACGGCGATGTTGCTGTTTACCAAGTTGTAAAAGACATGCAAGAAGGCAAATTCCAAGGTGGAAGAACTATTGAACTTGGTCTAGCTGACGATGGAGCAGTAGGTATTGCACCAACTTCTGACAAGAATGTTAAGCCTGAAATTTTAAAATCAGTTGAAGAAATTACTAAGAAAATTATTTCTGGCGAAATCAAAGTTCCTTACAACGAAGAAACTTACAACCAATACAAATAAGTTTATAAAGTCATCTCTTAGGAGTCATCTAGGGGATGACTTTTTTTAATGCAAATTATTTTAAAATTGCTTAATTCTTTGGTATAATTTACTTAATATAACAAAGGAGCGTTTGTATTGGAAACTAATAACAAAGATTTAGTCGTAAGGATGGAGAATATTACCAAAAAGTTTGGTGATTTCATTGCAAACGACGGAATTGATCTTGATATTAGGAGGGGCGAAATCCATTCTCTTCTTGGAGAAAACGGTGCCGGTAAGACTACTCTTATGAATATGCTTTACGGTTTAAGTTCTCCTACATCAGGTGAGATTTATATAAATAATGAAAGAAAAGAATTTAAGGATCCCAACGACGCCATTAAGGCAGGACTAGGTATGGTTCACCAACACTTTATGCTTATTGAACCCTTCACTGTTGTTGAAAATATTGTTCTTGGCATGGAGCCCATGAAGGGAATCAAGGTAGACATAAAGAAGGCAAGGGAAGATGTAGTTGCCCTTTCCGAAAAATATGGTTTTAAAATTGATCCTGATGCAAGAATCCAAGACATCACTGTGGGCACTCAACAAAAGGTTGAAATACTTAAGGTTTTGTACAGGGGTGCTGACATCTTAATTTTTGATGAGCCAACTGCTGTTTTGACTCCTCAAGAAATTACTGAATTAATCGAAATAATAAAAAATCTTGCAAAGGAAGGCAAGTCTATAATTATTATCACCCACAAGCTAAAGGAAATTAAGCAAGTGGCTAATAGGTGTACCATTATTAGACGTGGTAAAAAGATTGACACAGTTAATGTTTCTGATGTAAGTGAATCGGAACTTGCTGACATGATGGTGGGTAGAGCTGTTCACCTAGATGTTAATAAGGCTGATGCTAACTTTGGCGACACTATACTTGACATCAAGGGCCTAACTGCTAGAGATATTAGAAATGTCAAAAAGTTAGACGACTTAAATCTTGACATTAAGGCTGGAGAAATCCACGGGATTGCTGGTGTTGATGGAAATGGTCAATCTGAACTTATTGAAACTCTTACTGGTCTTAAAAAGGCAGAAGCTGGTTCTGTAATCTTTAAGGGAGAAGAAATTTTAAATCACAGTCCAAGGGATATTATTGAAAGAGGTTTAAATTCTATTCCTGAAGATAGGCAACTTCGTGGTCTTGTCCTAGATTTTTCAGTTGCAGAAAATATTATTTTAAAGGAATACTACAAGGACAAGTTTTCTAAAAAGGGAATTTTAGATTTTCCAAGTATTGAAAAAAACGCCAGTGACCTTTCAGAGGACTACGATATAAGACCAAGAAATATTAAACAATTTGCAGGCGCCCTTTCAGGTGGTAATCAACAAAAGGTTATTATTGCAAGGGAGATTTCTGGAGACCCAGATCTTCTTATTGCTGCCCAACCAACTAGGGGGCTAGATGTTGGTGCCATTGAATATATTAGGAACTTCTTGATAAAGCAAAGGGACAAGGGGAAGGCAGTTCTTCTCATATCCTTTGAACTTGATGAAATTATGGCCCTATCTGATAGGATTTCTGTTATTTATAATGGAAAAATCCTAAGGACCTTTGATGCAAAGGAAACTAATGAGCGAGAGCTAGGACTATATATGGCAGGAGGTAAAAATGAAGAGAAATAGGTTTATATACACAATTCTTGCCATTGTACTTGGGATAATAATTGGCTCAATCATACTCTTAATTAGTGGAACAAATCCAGTTGAGGCCTATAAGGTAATCTTCTTAGGTGCCTTTGGAAAGCCTAAATATATTTCCTGGACAATTGTAAAGGCAGTGCCCCTAATCCTAACAGGACTTTCAGTTGCTTTTGCCTTTAACACAGGTCTATTTAATATTGGTGCCGAAGGTCAATACATTGTTGGTTCCATTGGAGCCCTCGTTGTTGGACTTTTGTTGGACCTTCCTCCAGTAATCCACGGACTTGTAGCACTTTTAGTTGGAGCTCTTTGTGGTTATCTTTGGGGAGCTATAGTTGGAATCTTAAAGGCAAAATTCCAAGTTAATGAAGTTATATCTTCTATTATGATGAACTGGATTGCCTTTTATCTAAGTAATTATCTTTTGAGTTTTCCAATCTTAAGATCAATTGAATCAGATAACTCTTATCCAATTAAGCAATCAGCTAGCATAAAAATTGCTGGAGCTTGGAAGATGAGTGAGTCTGGTAGAGCTTATCTTGCTCAACATAAATTTTTAAAGGACATTTTAAATCCACCTCTAAACTTTGGTATTATTATTGCTATTATTGCAGCCTTAGTAGTTTGGTACATCCTAAAGAAAACTACACTTGGTTACGAACTTCGTGCTGTTGGCTTCAATGAAAAAGCAGCTGAATACGGTGGAATTGACATTAACAAATCTATTGTAAAATCCATGGGTATTGCAGGTATCTTGGCAGGACTTGCTGGTGCCATAACTGTACTTGGTGTCTCTGGTGACATTGGAATCATGGCAGCCCAAGAAGGATACGGATTTGATGGAATGGCAGTTGCCCTTATAGCAGGCAACAATCCACTGGGCACAATCCCAGCAGCCCTTCTCTATGCAGGCTTGACTTATGGAGGAGGAAAGCTTACTACAATAGGAACTTATTCAGAAGTTGTAAATATAATTATTGGTATTATGATCCTATTTATTGCAATGCCAAAACTTTTGGATATGATTAAGTTCTTCTTTACTAAGTGGTCAAAGAAGGATGGAAAAAATTTAGAAAAAGGAGGAGCAAATGAATAGTTCACTTTTAAGCTTAGCAAGTATTTTATCAATAACACTTTTATATTCAGCTCCTCTTATTTATACAGCCCTCGGTGGCGTCTTATCTGAAAATGCCGGAGTTGTAAATATTGGACTTGAAGGAATGATGGCCATAGGAGCAGTTGTTGGATCTATTGTTGGCTACTACCTAGGCAATCCTTGGTTGGCATTCTTGTGTGGAGGACTTGGTGGCATGCTAATTGCCCTTCTTCATGCTATAGCAACAGTTAACTTTGCAGCAGACCATGTTGTAAGTGGTATTGCAATTAACTTAATTGGACCTGGACTTGCACTTTTCCTTTGTAGGCTCTTCTTTGATGGAGCAGCCATGTCAAAATCAATTGATTATGAAAACAAACTTCCAGTTTTATTTGGAAAAGTTTTTAAATCTGGTGGAGGAAAGGGAATAATGAGGTTCCTTGACATAGTGTTCTCACAATACGCATCTGTTTACCTTGCCTTTGTTCTTGTCTTTGTAGTTTACTTCATACTTTACAAGACTAGACTTGGTCTAAGGATAAGAGCAGTTGGTGAATATCCTAAGGCAGCAGAAACTCTTGGAGTTGATGCCTACAAGATCAAATACATTTGCGTATTAGCATCAGGCTTCTTAGCAGGACTTGGTGGAGCTTCAATGTCTCTTGCAGTTGTATCTAACTACAGGGAAACACTTATCTCTGGTCAAGGCTTTATTGCCCTTGCTGCAGTAATCTTTGGTGGCTGGAAACCCCAAGGAGCAATGCTAGCTTGCCTACTCTTTGGTTTTGCACAAGGACTTTCAGTCTTCCTAGGCTCCATTGGAATAAAAATCGATACAAACTTACTTTCAATGATTCCTTACGCAATAACTCTTCTTGTCTTAATAATTTTTGTAAAGGGATCAAGAGCACCATCAGCAGATGGACTTCCATACGAAAGAAACAATTAAAAATAAAATTTGTCTCAGCTTCGGCTGGGACTTTTTTTATGTCCTGATTTATCTTATTAAATTATAAAATTTATCTGATATAATTTCTTTAAGAGGAGGATGTGTATGAGTTTTGAAATTTTTAAGGATAGCAGGAAGGGAAGACTTAATAAAATATCTGACGTCAAGGGAGTGAGAGTTGGTCACTCAACAATTAGGGATGGAAAAATAAAAACTGGAGTGACTTGTATCATGCCCCATGATGGAGATGTATTTAAGGAAAAACTCTTGGCAAGCTCCTACATAATTAATGGTTACGGAAAAAGTCTTGGCCTAGTTCAACTTGAAGAGCTTGGTACTCTTGAGTCACCAATTTTTATGACTAACACCATGAGCCTTGGAAGAGTTCTTGACTCATCAATGAAGTGGATGATAGATAGGTACAAAAATGTGGGCGACAAGGCAGGAGCACCAAACATAATTGTCACAGAATGCAACGACGGAGTTATAAATGACATGAGGGGACTTCATGTAAAAGAAGAAAATGTCTTAGAGTCCATAGAAAATATAAAAGAAGATTTTGAAGAGGGGTCAGTGGGAGCAGGCACTGGAATGATCTCCTTTAACCTTAAAAGTGGAATTGGTTCTTCATCAAGAATTATTGAAATAGAAGGAAAGGACTACACCTTAGGAAGTCTTGTTCTATCAAACTTTGGAAGGATAAAAGATTTAAAGATAGAGGACAGACCCCTAGGACGTGAAATGTATTTAAAGTCCAAAGAAAAAAGAGAAGATAAGGACAAAGGTTCAATTATTATAGTCCTAGCAACAGACTTGCCACTAAGCTCAAGGCAATTAAAGAGACTTGCAAAGAGGGCGACAATTGGCCTTGGAAATGTAGGATCATACTTAGGACATGGGTCAGGAGACATTGTAATTGCCTTTTCAACTGCCAATAAGATTAGAGAGAATAATTTTGAAGAAATTAAAATTCTAAAAGAAGATTTATTAGATGATGCCTTTAGGGCTTGTGCAGACTCAGTAGAAGAATCTGTAATCAAATCTCTAATTTTTTCAAAGTCAGAAATAACAAAGGATGGTAAAAAAATATTTTCTATTGAAGAAAATTTAGAAAATTTGGGAATTGATTTTTGATTTTTATAACTTCTTTAAAATTTATGGGTGTGAGTGTTACAATAAATTAAAAGGGATTATTTTTATTTATAAAATACTCTTAAACTAGTTTTATAAATAAAAGATTTTAGAGGTGATTTAATGAGTGATTTAACTATATATTTCTTAGTAACAGTTTTTATATCAGCCTTAGAAACTTTTACTTACATAAGAGAAGATAAGAAAGAAGAAAAAGATTCTAAGAATGACATAATATATTCCTTCCTAGTGAGCAATTTTTTAATCTTACAATTTTACTTTACAATTTATCAAAATATTGGATTTGCAATTATGGTTAGCATATTTGTTTATTTTGTGTTTTGGGCTATTTATAAACTTTACACAGATAGCAAAAGAGGAAGTAAGTTATTGGAAAATAAGAATGAGCCTAAGTGGAGGGTTTTATTTATTTCAATATCTTTTATATTATTAGCAAGTCTTAGTTTTTTAGAATTAGAAGATGGAGCTACTATTTTTTCATACAACAAAAGTGACTTTCGAAAAATTTTAATAAATTCAATTATTTTTGTTAGCTACATTAGAATTATTTTAGACTTGAGAGTTTTAAAAAATATTTTATTTGAAAAAGATATTTGGAGAAGAGCTTTTATTATTTCAGAAATTATTTTGATTTTAGTATTAGGTTTAGGAAACGCATACAACATAAAAAATATTAGTCGCTTTGATTTTTATGTAGAGAGTGAAGATTATCAAGAAACATCAGGAGAGGAATTATGAAATTTTTAATTTATTTTCTTATACTCATAATTATTTTTTGTTCATTAATTCTAATTGAAGATTGGTATAAGAAAAGAAGAGGAATAGAAACAGATAGTAGAGATGTAATGAAGACCTATATTTATGCCTTTGTAGTTATTGAAATGTGGCTTTCAATGATTTTTTGCCAAAGCAAACTATATTTTTATCTAGTAGTGCTTGGTCTTGTGGCATATTTTGTTTATAGAACTTACACAGAAGATATTATGAAAAACAAGTACAAAGATGATCCTAGACTTTATAAAATAACGACAATTATTGTTCAAGTTGTACTTATAATTTATCAACTAATTTTTTCTATAACCCTTGAAGATGGTCATAGGATTGACTCCTTTGGGAAAAAAGAGTTTTCAATTGTTTTGCCAAGCTTTATATTAGTCATTTTGTGGCTTAGCTACTATTTGTCAAAAAAGTCACTTTCTAAAATTTTTGTGGAAAAGGACTCTTACAGGAAGATTTTTATATCTCTACAAATTTTATTTATCATTATTTTTGTAGCCTTTACTATTTATAACTACATAAATATTAATAGGTTTGATTTTTATCTCGATAGGATGTAAAACTTTGGGACTTGAAGGAGAGAATGAAATGACAGGCAAAATTCAAGTAATCCTTTTTGGAACTTTTTTAGCCATATTATTTTTTATAATTATTAGAAAATTATCTAATAAGAAAGTTAAAAGTAAAAATTCTAGCAGAGAAGAGAAACTTTTAGATTCTTACCTCGCTTATACAATATTGACAAGCTATTGGCTTAGTTCCATTTATTCGAGAACAAAGTTAATCTTATTTTACTTTGGAGTTTATCTAGTTATATATATTTTATTGAAAATATTAAACTTCGACTCAAAAATTTATAACAATGAAAAATATTTAAAGTTAACAGTTATAATAAATTGTCTAATTTTTACGATTTATCAGTTTGTATTTTTCTTAACATTAAAAAATGGAAATGTTATAAAAAATTTTAACAAATCAGCTTATATTAACACTACGATTTATTTGTTAATGGGATTTTTTATTGTTAATATATATTTCTTAATTAAAAATCTTAGGACAATTTTTACAAAGAAAGACAATTACAGAAAAGTTTTTACCATTATAGATATAATTTTTATCCTATCCCAAGCTTTCTTTATAGTTTATAATCTTGTAAATGCAGATAGGTTTGTTTTTTTTAACTGGATAAACTTATGTAAATTTTAAATAAAAAGAATAGATAATGAAAAAATATGGGAATTTCGCCAATTTCTCATATTTTTTGTTGACTTAATGATTATCTAATGATAAAATTGATGAGTATTTGAGACGGAAAGACTACCTAAATGCAGGTAGTCTTTGAAATGTCCAATACTATTAATAAAACAGGAGGTGCAATTAATGCCTACAATTAACCAATTAGTAAGAAATGGTAGAAAGAAAATTCACAGTAAATCTAAATCACCAGCTCTTGATGTAAACTATGACACACTTAAAAAAGCCGAAACTGAAGTTAATTCTCCACAAAAAAGAGGAGTTTGTGTTGCAGTAAGAACAGTAACACCTAAGAAACCGAATTCAGCTCTTAGAAAAGTTGCCAGAGTTCGTTTAACAAACGGATACGAAGTTATGGCTTACATTCCAGGAATCGGACACAACCTACAAGAACACAGTGTTGTTTTAATCCGTGGTGGAAGAGTAAAGGATTTACCAGGTGTTAGATACCATATCATAAGAGGTACTCTTGATACAGCTGGAGTTACAGACAGAAAGCAATCTAGATCTAAATATGGTACTAAGAAACCTAAAAATTGATAGAATTTTACATGAGATTTTATAGATTTTTGGCTTACGGGCTCAACCTGAGTACCAATGAATCGACTGAAAAATAGTTAAGGAGGGAAGTTATGCCAAGAAAAGGACATATCCAAAAACGTGAAGTTATGGCTGATCCAGTATACGCAGATGTGGTTATCACTAAGCTTATAAACAATGTTATGCTTGACGGTAAAAAAGGTACTGCTCAAAGAATTGTATACGGAGCACTTGAAACAATCGCAGAACAAACTGGAGAGGACGCACTTGAAGTATTTTACAAGGCACTTAATAATGTAATGCCTGTACTTGAAGTAAAGGGAAGAAGAATAGGCGGTGCTACTTACCAAGTACCAATGGAAGTAAGACCGGAAAGACGCCAAACTCTAGGCCTTAGATGGTTAGTTAAATATGCAAGAGCTAGAGGCGAAAAGACAATGCACGAAAGACTTGCAAAAGAAATTCTAGACGCATCTAACGGTTTAGGCGGAAGTGTTAAGAGAAAAGATGAAATGCATAGAACAGCAGAAGCTAACAAGGCATTTGCTCACTATAGATGGTAATAAGGGGAGGAATTTATGGCTCGCGAAATACCATTAGATAAATATAGAAATATAGGTATTATGGCCCATATTGATGCTGGAAAGACTACTACTACAGAACGTATTCTTTTCTACGCTGGTAAGATTCACAAAATCGGTGAAACTCACGACGGTGGAGCACAAATGGACTGGATGGAACAAGAACAAGAAAGAGGTATCACAATTACTTCTGCAGCTACTACAGCTCACTGGAAGGGTTACAGACTTAACATCATCGATACTCCAGGACACGTTGACTTCACAGTTGAAGTTGAAAGATCTCTAAGAGTACTTGATGGTGCTGTTGCACTTTTTGATGCAAAAAGTGGTGTAGAACCTCAATCTGAAACTGTTTGGAGACAAGCAGATAAATATCACGTTCCAAGAATTGCACACATCAACAAGATGGACGTTACAGGTGCAGACTTCTTTAGATCTGTTGATACAATCGACAAGAAACTAAAGGGTAACCCTGTTCCAATTCAAGTTCCAATGGGAGCAGAAGATACTTTCATAGGAATGATTGACCTTGTTGAAATGAAAGCAGAAATTTACAAGGATGAACTTGGTAAGGAAATCGAAATTACAGATGTTCCTGAAGAGTACATGGAAGTTGCAAATAAATATAGAGAAAACTTAATTGAAGTTGCATCTGAATTTGATGAAGATCTTATGATGGCTTACCTTGAAGGTGAAGAAATCGACAAGGATCTTCTTAAGAAAGCTATAAGAAAAGGTACTCTTGATGTTAAGATTACTCCAGTATCTTGTGGTTCTTCTTACAAGAACAAGGGTGTACAACTTCTATTAGACGCAATTATCGACTATCTTCCATCTCCACTTGATATACCTGCAATCACTGGTGTTGATGAAGATGGAAATGAAGTTGATAGACACGCATCTGATGATGAACCATTCTCAGCTCTTGCATTTAAAATCGTAACTGATCCATATGTAGGTAAGCTTGCTTACTTTAGAGTTTACTCTGGAGTTCTTCAAGCTGGTTCTTATGTATACAATACAACTAAGGGCAAGAGAGAAAGAATTGGAAGAATTCTTCAAATGCACGCTAATAAGAGAGAAGAAATCGAAGAAGTCCATGCAGGAGAAATCGCGGCAGCTGTTGGTCTAAAAGACACAGGTACTGGTGATACTCTTTGCGATGAAAAGAGTCATGTTATACTTGAAAACATGGAATTCCCAGAACCAGTTATCTCTGTAGCAATTGAACCAAAGACTAAGGCTTCTCAAGATAAGATGGCTCTTGCTCTTGCAAAACTTGCAGAAGAAGATCCAACTTTCAAGACTTACACTGATGAAGAAACTGGCCAAACTATTATCGCTGGTATGGGTGAACTTCACCTTGATATCATCGTTGATAGACTACTAAGAGAATTTAAGGTAGAAGCTAATATTGGTAATCCACAAGTATCTTATAGAGAAGGTATTAAAAAAGCTGCTGAAGGCGAAGCTAAATACGCTCGTCAATCAGGTGGTCGTGGACAATATGGTCACGCTAAGATTAGAATCGAACCTAATGAACCAGGTGGCGGTTTTGTATTTGAAAATGCCATCGTTGGTGGTGCAATTCCTAAGGAATTTATTGGACCAACTCAACAAGGTATTGAAGAAGCACTTCAATCTGGTATCATAGGTGGATACGAAGTTCTTGATGTTAAGGTTACACTTTACGATGGTTCTTACCACGAAGTCGACTCTTCAGAAATGGCATTTAAGATTGCCGGATCTATGGCAGTAAGAGATGCTCTTGCAAAAGCTGATCCAGTACTTCTTGAACCTATGATGAAGGTTGAAGTTACAACTCCAGAAGAATACATGGGAGATGTAATTGGTGATATTAACTCAAGACGTGGAAGAATGGAAGGTATGGAACTTGTAGCTGGAGCACAAATCGTTACAGCTTATGTACCACTAGCAGAAATGTTTGGTTACGCAACTAGCCTTCGTTCAAATACACAAGGAAGAGCAAACTACTCTATGCTATT
>OGTK01000180.1_pt1 | contig 24790 bp, 22 predicted proteins | sample 1574561 | NCBI WGS metagenome assembly OGTK01 (sample SAMN03295812, study PRJEB24534) | human gut metagenome | isolation source: fecal sample 2 from infant 2 | host: Homo sapiens | place: USA: Pittsburgh, PA | collected 2014-07 | reverse complement strand
TTAACAACGCAGTACTCAAACTTAATATGAAGGTTAAAAAAGCTATGAGCAAACTCAACACTAATCTTATCGGTAATAAAATTATTCTAATTATCCATCTCATACATACTCCTAAAAATTAAACTGGGATTCATAACAAACCCCAGTTTCATAATTAGCGTGTCCTTTAATATAATTTTGATCCTGCTGGAATATTATCATCCAGCATTATTAAGTTAAGTTTTTCTTCACCGTCATACTCACAAATTGCAGATATAATCATACCTTCTGAGTCGATTCCCATCATCTTACGAGGAGGAAGATTACAAATTGCAAGTAGTGTCTTTCCAATTAAGCTCTCTGCGCTGTAATATTCCTTAATACCAGATAAAATAACTCTTTCTTTTTCAGAACCATCATCTAATGTAAATTTCAAAAGTTTTTTTGACTTAGGAACTTCTTCGCAGTTTTTAACCTTTACAACTCTAAAATCAGATTTTGAGAAAGTTTCAAAGTCTACCATATCTTCAAATAATTGTTCAACTTTCACTTTTGAAAGGTCAATTTCTTCTGTCGTAAGTTTGTCGTAAGTTTCGTAAGTTTCTTTTGACAAACCCCCATTTTCTGCCTTTTCTAAGCCTATTGGCTTCATTGTTGGGAATAATAATACGTCCCTAATGCTTGGTTGATCTGTTAGAAGGACAATCATCCTGTCAACACCAATTCCAAGTCCACCTGTTGGAGGTAGACCAACTTCAATTGCGTTGATGAAGTCTGAATCCATTGGGTGAGCTTCGTCATCTCCTGCTGCCTTTTCTGCAACTTGAGCTTCAAATCTTTGTCTTTGATCTATTGGATCATTAAGTTCTGAGAAGGCATTGGCAAATTCCCAAGTGTTAATGAAGGCTTCAAATCTTTGTGTAAGTCTTGGGTCCTTAGGATTTCTCTTTGCAAGTGGAGAAACATCTACTGGGTGACCAATTACAAAAGTTGGTTCAACAAGGTGCTCTTCACAGAATTCTTCAAACATTTCTGAAAGAAGCTTGCCCCATGTGTCATTTTCATGAACTTCAATGCCCTTTTCTCTTGCAATTTCTCTTGCCTTTTCGTCTGTATCAATTTCGTTAAAGTCAACGTCAGCATATTTTTTAACTGCATCAATCATGGTAATTCTCTTCCAAGGTGCCTTTAGGCAAATTTCTGTTCCTTGGTAGTTAATTGTATCTGTTCCAAGAACTTCAAGAGCTACGTATTCAAATAGGTCTTCAGTTATTCTCATCATTTCTTCGTAGTCAACATAGGCTTGGTAAAGTTCAATGTTTGTAAATTCAGGATTGTGTCTAGTGTCCATTCCTTCGTTTCTAAACATCTTGCCCATTTCATAAACCTTGTCGAAGCCACCAACAATTAGTCTCTTTAGGAATAATTCATTTGCAATTCTTAGTTGCATATCAATGTCAAGAGTGTTGTGGTGAGTGTAGAAAGGTCTTGCGTTTGCTCCACCTGCTACGGTACCAAGGATTGGTGTTTCAACTTCTAGGAAGTCCTTATTGTCTAGGAACTCTCTTATCTTCTTGATAATTTTATTTCTCTTAATAAATACATCCTTAACTTCAGGATTTACAATTAAGTCAACATATCTTTGTCTGTATCTTAGGTCTGGGTCCTTAAGTCCGTGGAATTTTTCTGGAAGAATTTGTAGGGACTTTGAAAGTAGAGTTATATCAGTTGCACGAACTGTTATTTCTCCAGCTTCTGTCTTAAATACAATTCCCTTAACGCCGACAATATCTCCAATGTCAATGCCCTTAACGTCTTCGTACTTGTCTTCAAGGACATCCTTTCTTGCGAAAACTTGGATGTTGCCTTCTGAATCTCTAAGGTCTAGGAAGCAAATTTTTCCGTGACGTCTCTTGCTCATAATACGTCCAGCAATAGAAACTTCTCTTTCATCTGCTTCGTTGAATTCTTCTTTAATTCCCACTGAATGTGCAGTTACATCATAAGTTTCGTTGACAAAGGGGTCTTTGCCTTCCTTTTTTAATTCATCAAGCTTTTGCCTCTTTAACAAAAGCATTTCATTTAGATTTGCATCTTCTGTTTTCTTCACAAACTGCCTCCTAAATAGTTATTCCACAAATTTCGTACTTGATAATTCCGTCTGGAACTTCAACTTCAACTACATCGCCAACACGGTTGCCAATAAGTTTTGAACCAACTGGTGATTCGTTAGAAATTTTTCCTTCAAGTGGGTCTGCTTCTGCTGAACCAACAATTGTGTACTCGTCTTCTTCCATTGTGTCAAGTTCTCTAACTTTTACGTTGGATCCTATGTTAACAACATCTGTATTTAAATCTTTTTCATCTATGATTTTAGCATTACGAACCATCATTTCAAGCTTAGCGATTCTTTCTTCAACTTGTGCTTGTTCGTTTTTAGCTTCGTCATACTCAGAGTTTTCAGAAAGGTCACCATAGCCAAGAGCTACCTTAATTCTTTCAGAAACTTCTTTTCTTCTAACTGTTTTTAAATACTCAATTTCATTTTCGATTTTTTCTAAACCTTCCGGTGTAAAAAATATATCTTTTTCCAAAACTCTCTCTCCCTCAATTATATAAAAAATAAGGCGTCAGCCGCCTTTCACAAAACCTTTTAATCTAAGCCATTATAATTTATAGACATGTAAATGTCAAGAAGATTAAGTGACTAGAGGACTTTCATCAATTTTTATAAAAATTTATAAAAAAATAAACTTTGCAAAGATTACAGAGTTTAAAAATTTAAATTTTTTCTATATAGTCACTTATTGTTTTTAAAATTTCTTCCTTGTCCTTCAAATTGTTTAGCTTGTTCCTAACTTCTTTGGAGTCTTTCATTCCCTTAAAATATTCTGCATAGACCTTTCTCATTTCAAGTATACCAAGCTTCTCTCCCTTGTAAAAAATTTTTCTTTCAAGCTCATCAATCATTAAAAGTAATTTTTCCTTGTCACTTGGCTTGTAGTAGTCTCCAGTTTTTATAAGTTCTTCGATTTGATTAAAGATGTAAGGATTTCCAATTGCCCCACGACCTATTGCTAGGCCATCAACCTTGGAGTAATTTATTTTTTCTATGGCATCTTCTGGACTGTCAACGTCTCCATTTCCTATGACAGGAATTTTTACATTTTCCTTTACTTCTTTTATGAAGTCCCAGTCGGCCTTGCCGGTGTAGTATTCTTCTCTCGTTCTTCCGTGAACTGTGACAAAGCTTGCACCTGCCGCCTCAATATTTTTTATGGCCTTCATGGAAGATAGTCCACCAATCCCCTTGCGGACCTTTGCAGTAACAGGCTTGTTAGAATTTTTTACAACAGACTTTACAATGTCGTAGACCAGTGAGGGGTCACTTAGGAGATGGGATCCCGAATTATTTTTTACAATCTTTGGTGCAGGGCATCCCATATTTATGTCAACATAAGAAAAGTCGTAATCATTTAAAATTCTTGCAGCCTCGCCCATGACATCTGGGTCGCTGCCAAAGATTTGGACTGCAACTTTCTTCTCCTTAGGAGATATGTCCAAGAGGTCTATAGTTTTTTTGTTTTCATATACAAGTGCCATGGCCGACACCATTTCAGTTACAGTTATGTCTGCGCCCTTTTCAGTAGCCACTTCCCTAAAGGCTATATCTGTGTAGCCTGCCATGGGTGCTAAAATCTTTAACAAAAAATCACTCTCAATCTATTCCCTCAAGTTTGTTGTTCTTTTCATAAATAATTTTTAAACCTTCAAGTGTTAAGAACTTGTTAATAATAAAATTATATTTTGAATCCTTAGTTAACATTGTGGAGAAGCCACCAGTTGAAATAATATTAGTGTCTTCTTCCTTCCAATTTAATTCCTTAAGTAGCTTTGCAACAATTCCATCAATCATTTCAGTGTAGCCGTAGTAAAGTCCTGCTTGCATTGCACCTACTGTATCGGCTTGAATAACTTTTTTTGGTGCAATTATTTCTATCTTAGGAAGCTTTGAAGTCATCATGAAAAGAGCTTCAGCAGAAATTCCAATTCCTGGCATAATAAGTCCACCAAGATAATTTCTTTCCTTATCTACAACGCAAAAAGTCATAGCAGTTCCAATGTCAACTATAATTGATTGCTCGCCATAAAGTTCTATAGCTCCAACGGCGTTGACAAGTCTATCTGCTCCAACTTGCTTTGGATTATCGTATTTAATATTAAGTCCAAGTTCAAGGTCTGTGCTCACAACCATTGGGCTCTTGTTAAAGTATTTTATAATCATAGAAGGAAGTGTGTGCATAAGGTTTGGCACAACTGAAGAAATAATTACGTCTTCGATATCTTGTGGGTCTATGTTGGCATGAAGAAGAGTATTTATAAAGATAAGACCGTACTCGTCAGATGTCCTAGTCTTCACAGTAGAAGTTCTAAAGTCATTGACTAGCTCCCCTCCCTTAAAGACACCCCAAGTTATGGAAGTATTTCCTACATCTATTACTAATAACATTTTTACACCTCTGTTTTACAAATTGTATTCATTATATATTTAATGTGGAAGTCTTTCAACTAATTATTTTCTTTAGATTGATAAATAAAGTCTTGCCAAAATATTTAGGTTAACCATATTGACAATAAGGTGAACATTATGTAAGATATCTCTGGAGGTTGAAAATGAAAATTCAAACAAAAGACATAACAAAAATTGCACTTTTAGTAGCACTTATAGCAGTGGGAGCTTTTATTTCTATTCCCATTGGACCAGTTCCCTTTACACTACAAAACTTTTTTGTATTTATGACTGGACTTTTACTTACACCCTTTTACGCAGGACTTACAGTTTTTATTTACGTCCTACTTGGTCTAATTGGTATTCCAATTTTTGCCGGCTTCACTGGAGGCATCCAATCAGTATTAAAACCAAGCTTTGGTTTTCTAATTGCCTTTATAATTGGAGCAGCATTTATATCTAAGTTTGCTCACGGTGAAAAAAACTTTGGAAAAATTATGGTAGTCTTAGTTCTTGCAGAAGTTATATTCTATGCACTTGGACTTCCTTACATGTACTACATTCTAAATGTAGTCATGGGCAACCCAATGGACATATCAAAGGTCTTCACTGTTGGAATGATTCCTTTTATTATTCCTGACATGGCAAAGGCTCTAGTAGCTGCTATTATTGCTCCAAGAATTTTAAAAGCCATGAAATAATTTAGCTCATAATTAATAGAATAATTTTTGAAAGATCCTCGCTTCATGGCGAGGTTTTTTCATTTATATTTATAGTTATATGCTAAAAATTCTGATATAATAACAAAATAGGAGGTTGTTATGAAAGACAATAGAAACAATAAACCTCGTGGAATGATAAAACTTTCAAGCGTAATAAAAATACTTCTCTTAATTGTTGCGGCTGCAATTATTATTTTAGGCTCGCTTGTCACATCAATTGTGTTAGGTATTTTTAAAAAAGCCCCTGTAATAGATCCATCAGAATATAGATCACAACTTTCTGAAACTTCAAGGATCTATTCAAATGATGGAAAGCTAATTGAATCACTTATATCTGATCAGTTTAGTGAGTTCGTTCCCTACGAGGACATACCTAAGAACTTAGTAAATGCCATTGTGGCAATAGAAGACGAAAGGTTTTTTGAACACAGCGGAGTTGACTACAAGAGAGTAGCTGGCGCTATAGTTCACGATTTAAAAACTAGGTCTTTTGAACAAGGTGCATCAACTATAACTATGCAGCTTGCCAAAAACTTATACACTTCCTTCTCAAAAAGTGTAGTTAGAAAAATAACTGATGTCTACTATTCCTATCAAATAGAAGAAAAACTTTCTAAGGAGCAAATCCTTGAAGCTTACTTAAACTCTGCAGGCTTCTCCAAGGGAACTGTGGGAGTTCAAGCTGCTGCAAAAACTTTCTTTAACAAGGACGTATCAGAGCTTGACCTTGCTGAGTGTGCCCTTATAGCTGGTGTAACAAACCTTCCAGAAAAGTACACTCCCTACAATACTCAAGAGATAGAAGACTCAGACGACTTAGGAAACATTGAAGTCGTTCTTCTTCCAAAGAATGAAAACTCTGAGCCAAACTCTGAGAGAATTATAGAAATTGCCAAGAACTTAAATGAGCTTGGACAAATTGATAATTTTGATTTAATTCAAATTCAAAACAACATGCTAGTTCCTGTTAAGGCTGTCTTTAATGAAACTTCTCAAGAAAGACAAAGACTTGTGTTAAAAAGGATGCTTGCTCAGGGACTAATCAGTAAAGAAGATCACGACAAGGCTTTAAATGAAAAAATTGAAATCAACATTGGATCTCGTAAGGAAAGTGGAATTTCTTCTTTCTATACAGATGTCGTTCAAAAGAATGCTATAAAAATTTTAACAGAATCAGGTTATTCAAAGGAAGAAGCTGCAAACAAACTCTTTAATGGCGGCCTAAAGATTTATACTCCAATGGATATAAATATGCAAAGGACACTTGAAGAAGTTGTTTCCAATCCAAAATATTATTATGGCGGCTTCACAGACAAAAATGGAATCATCCAACCACAAGTTGCTTCTGTCATCATCGACCAAAAGACTCACGAAGTTAAGGCCCTTGTTGGTGGTAGAAATGTAAGTGGTGGTAGACTTTTAAACAGGGCTCTTGTTCCAAGACAACCTGGATCATCAATTAAACCAATTTCAGTTTACCTTACAGCCCTAAATAACGGCGCCACTGCAGGTGATGTTTACCTAGACCAAAAGATGCCAGAAAGATTATTTGGCCACTCACCTAGAAATGATGGTAACTACTACCAAGGTTGGACAACTATAAGAAACCTACTTCGTCAATCATCAAACGTTGGTGCCTACCAAGTTGCAAGAGATATTTCTGCTGACAAGGATGCAAAAATCAACAGAAACTCAACTTACTCAAAGGCCTACAACGACGAAGAATCAATAAACAAAATGGTGGAAACTTTAAAATCAATTGGAATATCCACAATAGTTGAAAAGGACGACAACCCAACATGGAATGACATGGGCTATGCCCCACTTACTCTTGGCGGCATGAGTTATGGAATCAGTCCCTTTGAAATGGCTGGAGCCTTCACTGCAATTGCCAACGAAGGAAAGTATGCCAACCCTTATGTAATAACAAAAATTGAATCAAACACTGGTGAAGTTATTTACCAAGTTGACCCTGTGGAAAAGGAAGTTACCTCTCCACAAAATGCCTACATCTTGACAGATATGTTAAAGGATGTTGTAAGACGTGGTACTGGTAGAAATGCATCCTTCCCTGGTCAAGAAGTTGCCGGCAAGACTGGTACATCAACTGACGAGCATAATGGCAGGAAGGACGTCTGGTTTATTGGTTACACTCCTTACTACACTTGCTCCGTTTGGATTGGTAACGACAAGAACCAAAAGCTTGCCTTTGGATCAACTCAATCAGCTTATCTATGGAAGCAAATTATGAGATCTGTTCACCAAGATCTTGACAGCAAGAAGTTTGAAGAACCTGAAGGTATCTACACTAAGTATTCAGGTGGTAGAAGAGAAATCTTTGCTGAAGGAACTAAGCCTCACTACGTTAACAAGTACAGCTTCTACAGAGCTTCTGAAGAAAAGAAAAGGGAAAAGAAGAAGGACAATAATAACAATAATAATAACAACAATAATAGTGACAAGAAGAAGAGAAAAAAGAAATCATCAAACAACGGAAACAACAGCAACAAGTCAAGTAAAAAGAAGAAAAAATCTTCTAAGTCAATTCTTAATAATGAGGCTTAAAAAACTGGAGCATAACTCCAGTTTTTTTATTGCAAATTTTTCTTATAACTGCATATTTCCTTTGAAATTTTAATTTTATTTTTAATTATATTTTATAAGCAGCTTGTTTATACAAACTAAAAATAAGACAAGATCAATCTACAATTATATGGATAAATTCTTCGACTTCTTTTGTAATTTTTTGAATTAGATCATCAAGCTTACCGTTATCCATTAGGATATAGACAAGGTCATGGTCCATATTGAAAAAATCGTATTTTTTATCATTGAACATAAGAAATTTCCAGGTAAACCATCCGGTTGACAATTTATAATCATAGGACTCAAGCTTTTTTTTAAGTTCACTAGCCGATTTGAGTTTATCCGTATTAACTCCTGGTGCTTGGAAGGTGAGGCCGTAGAACAAAGAATCAGATTTATTGTACTCAATCTTAAAACACAAATCGCCCAAGTCATCCCTATTGTATAAGTAATACATAACTCCATAACACGAGGATTTTTTCATGTTGTTATAGTAATTTTTTATAATTTTTTCCGAATACCAAGGATTAAGAGGACCCAAGTCTTCGTCTCGGCTGGTTTTTCTATAATTTAGATTAGGAAAATTTCTAAACATCTCATCTAGAGATTCTTCAAGTTTAGTCCAAAACCTCATCTGTAGGTTTGTTTTGGCATCGATGATAGCTGTCTGTATACTGTTTGCCATATTGAAATTTTCAGGGGATTCCAATAAAAACTTCTTAACATCCATAGTATAATCTACATCCTTTCCAGTTATTTTTTCTAATAAGTCTGCATACTGAATAAGCACTTCCCTAAGGGCAGGCTCTCTGGCAGAAATTTTAATACAATTTTCAATCCAAGTTAAAATTTCATTGTCATAGGAAATCAAATTCACTTGGTCTAAATTACTTGCACTATCTTCAGATGGAGCATTGCCATGAAGAGTCAGGTAAAAAACTTTTCTAATATCGGCCGAGCACTGGTTGGCGAATTCTACATACCTGTCTATCTGCTCATATTGGTCGACAGCAAAAATTTTATTTTCAATGATGATTACATACTTTTTATCCTTGACATTGCAAGAAAAAAACAAGTCCAACCGTCCTTTTGAAAAAGCTTTCTCCCTCTCAACATCTATAATTTTAAGATCATCAGGACTTACATCATCAGCTGATATTATGCCTGTGGCCTTTAAAAAGCTCAGCATAAATTCTTTTTTAAATTTACAATCGTTTAAAATCGAATAAATAAGTTTGGAGTGGAGGTTAACTTCATCATATGGATTTAAAAGCTGAGAAAAAATATTAAAATCCGACTTCATCCCATCCAAAAGCTTGTATTTGTTGTAGATTAATTTTAGCTCGTAAAAAAATTTTTTCATAAAAACCCCCTTAAAAATATTTAGAACTGGATTTCAGCTGCGATTTAATCAATTAAATCATTCTAGTATAATTATAGTCTTTAATTTAGGAAAAGACAATTGATCCTTTTAACAAATCTTTTTGTAAATGCATTAAAATGTTTTGTAATAGCATATTTAGTAAAGTCATTTGGTTGGATTAAAAAAAGTCTTGTACATAAGAAAAAGGACTGATTAACTACATCTCATTAGCTTGAACAATTAATAAGATATTGGAGGGGTTGTCTGTGAAGAGATTATTTGAAGCCCCAACCGAAATCTTTGATTTCGTAGCAGGTCTCGCGCAAAGAGTTCCAAAGAAGACAAACGAAGTGAAGTCCTATTTGTTGAACTCAACTGCCTCTCAGGATGACCATTTGATCGAATTGTCGCTCGATAGGTATTAATCATCGGAATGTGCGAGAGATTTAATTTCTACATACAAAAAATAAAAAAAGTAGTTGGAAAGTTTTGTGTATCAGCCCTCCTGATAGGATGTGGCTGATATTTTTTATTGAAAAACATCTTAAAACTAAATATATACAAAAATTTGCTTTTATGAATCTTTGTTAGCAGGTTTTTGTGATTAAAATTCAAAGCTTATGTTTTCAAATTTCAATTTTAAATTCTCACTTATATGCATGACTTAAAACTAAATAAATTATTACATAGACCTAATATAAACCCTAATTTTAAAAATCAAACTCTTAATAATTCATCATCAATTATCCTAATTCCTAAAAATTGGCAAAATAAAAAAGCCCCTCTCGGAGCTTTTTTTGTTTTATAAACTTTCACTTTCTTCTGAACTTTTCTTATCTACTTCATCCAACTTATCATTCTTGTGGATAAGTTCCTTTGCTTCATCAGATAAGTCCTCTTCATTTATTGTATCTTCAAGGTCAATGGATTCTTCATCAAGCTTTTCGCCATTAAAAATCTTTTCAAAATCCTTGGAGTAAATTGTTTCCTTTTCTAAAAGGGCATCAGAAAGGGCAAGCAACTTGTCTAAGTTTTCGCTTAAAAGTTCCTTACACTTTGTGTAAGCCTCGTTTATAATTCTTGTAACTTCATCATCAATTTCTGCTGCAGTTCTTTCAGAATAATCTCTTGAACGTCCAAGGTCCCTTCCTATGAAAACTTCATTTTCTGATGAGTCGTAATTAATTGTTCCAAGCTTCTCACTCATTCCATAGTGGGTTACCATGGAACGAGCAATCTTTGTAGCTCTCTCAATGTCATTGGATGCACCAGTTGAAATGTCGTCAAGCACAAGAGACTCTGCAACTCTTCCTCCAAGAAGAGATACAATAGAAGCTTCCATCTTCTTCTTTGTCATGAAAGAAACATCATCTTCAGGAAGGTAGGCAGTGAATCCACCAGCCATTCCTCTTGGAATAATTGTAATCATGTGAACAGGATCTTCTTCTGGAAGAAGTCTTGATACAATTGCGTGTCCAGATTCGTGAACTGCTGTGAGCTTTCTTTCCTTTTCTGAAACAACACGAGACTTCTTTGCAGGACCTGCTTGGACCTTTATTGATGCTTCATCAACATCTTCCATAGAAATTGCATTTTCGCCACGTCTTGCAGCAAGTAGAGCTGATTCGTTCATTAGGTTTTCAAGATCTGCTGGAGTAAAGCCTGGTGTTCTCTTTGCAATTACTTCAAGGTTTACATCATCAGCAAGCTTCTTTCCCCTAGAGTGAATTTCAAGTATTGCCTTTCTTGCACGAACGTCTGGCTTGCCAACATAAACTGTCCTGTCAAATCTACCTGGTCTTAGGATTGCTGGGTCAAGTATGTCTGCCCTATTTGTTGCAGCCATAACTATAACTCCTTCATTAGTTCCAAAACCATCCATCTCTACAAGAAGTTGGTTAAGAGTTTGCTCTCTTTCGTCATGGCCACCACCAAGACCTGCTCCTCTTTTTCTTCCCACTGCATCAATTTCGTCAATGAAAATTATACAAGGTGCGTTTTTCTTTGCAGATTCAAAAAGGTCTCTCACTCTTGAAGCACCAACACCAACAAACATTTCAACGAAGTCTGATCCACTCATTATAAAGAAAGGAACTCCTGCTTCGCCGGCAACAGCCTTTGAAAGATAAGTTTTACCAGTTCCTGGAGGACCTACAAGTAGGACTCCCTTAGGGATCCTAGCTCCCATATTTATAAATTTCTTAGGATCTTTTAAGAAGTCAACTATTTCTGAAAGCTCTTCCTTTTCTTCTTCCAAGCCAGCAACATCCTTAAACTTAACTAGGTTTTTGCCATCTTCTTTGTTAATTAGTTTTGCCTTGCTCTTACCGAAGGAGTTCATCTTTCCTCCGCCACCAGCTTGTTGCATCATCTTGTACCAGAAGAAAACAATAAAGGCAAACATAAGAAGGGTTGGAATCCACTCAACTAAGAAAGAAGTTTGCTTAGTTGGGCTTGAAACTACGTTGATAGTTCCTGCATCAGATTTTTCCTTTAAGTAGTCCTTATAGAAGGTATCTGCTGCCTCTTGTGGGATTACAGTCCTAAAAGTGTCGCCATTTTTTAGTTTAACGCTGGCAATGGAGTCAATTCCATTTTGCAAGTTTACAGACTTTACATTGTCCTTTTCAAGTTCCGTCACAAACTCTGTAAAAGATTTTTCTTCCACAACATTTGCTGGTGGTCCAAAAAATCTAATAGACAGTATTAATACAAGGATCAGGACAATATAAAATCCCGCTCCCCCAAATTTTTTATTCAATAATATCACTCCTCACTATTAGAATAGACAGACTCATCTAGTATTCCAATGTAAGGAAGTCCTCTGAATCTCTCATTGTAGTCCATTCCATAACCAATTACAAAGTGGTCATCTATTTCATATCCATTGTATTTAACAGGCAGTTCAACCTTTCTCCTAGATGGTTTTGAAAGCATAGTTACAATTTCTATGGACCTTGCTCCCCTTGACTTTAAAATTTTAGTCAAATAAGAAAGAGTCACACCTGTATCAATTATGTCTTCGACAATTAATATATCCTTATCAACTATTGATGTTGAAATATCCTTTAAAATCCTAACTTCACCCATGGACCTTGTGCCTTGGTAGCTGGAAACATCCATAAAGTCGTATTCAAGCTCTAAGTCAATACTTCTCATAATATCTGCCATAAAGGGAACACATCCCTTTAAGATTCCAAGCAAGAATAAATTTTTACCCTTGTAGTCCTCTGTTATTCTTTCCCCAAGTTCTTTAACTTTATCTCTGATTTCTTCTTCAGAATAAAGAACTTCTTTAATATCTGACATTCCTAACCTCCAAAATGAGTTTGTTTTTTGTGTTTTTATCAATCTTAACATCTTCTGAGATATCCATCCCAAGTATGTAGATGATTTTTTCATTATCACATACAAGTCCTATTTCATCTCTTAAAAGCCTGTCAACTTTTCTATCAATAAAATAATCCTTTAGCTTTTTATTATTTTTCATACCCAGTGGCTTAAATCTATCTCCTGGGGCTCTCTTCCTTATGTAAAGACTTCCTTTTATTTTATCACAGTCTATTACTTTTATAAAGGAATCCTCATGACTTTCTTTTTCATCTCTTGAGATGAAAATTTCTCCAAAGTCAGTTGCGTTTCTTCCAAGCACTAAATCCTTGCTTGTCTTCTCATCTTGGTCAATAACTTCTTCGATATAAATCTTGTCATAGGACCTTCTTGCAGAAATATTTTTGCCAAGATCAATTTGTCTTCCAGAGTCGCCAAGGCATAGATCATAGATAGCAAGTATGTTGGACCTACTTAAAATATTTTCACTATAAAAATTTTCTTCTAAGTATTTTTTTATTACTTCTTGACCTATAAACTTTTTTAATTTTTTTATTTCAGATGGAATTAAAAAATTATCTCCTAGGCAATTATAATAATTTTCTTCTAGAATTTCTCCTATAAAGTCATTAGCTTCTTCTGCGTTTTCAGAAAGTCTAAGAAGAGAATTTATTATATCTGGATTGAATTTTTTAAGTTGTGGAATAAGTCCCAGCCTAATTTTATTTCTAGTGTAGATTTCTTTAAAGTTTGTCTCGTCATCAAAGTATGGGAGCTTATTCTTGTGAAGATAGTCTTCAATCTCTTCCCTCTTAATATTTATAAGAGGTCTATAAACGTCTTTATTGACATGAGAGATGCCAGAAAGACCCTTTAGGCCTGTCCCCCTCATAATATTAAAAAGGACTGTCTCTGCCCTGTCATTGGCATTGTGGGCTGTTAAAATCTTCCTACCTTGAGAGTTTTCTCTAAAGAATTCATACCTTAAAATTCTTCCAGCCTCTTCAGATGAAATTTTTTCTTTTCTTGCAAATTCATCCATGTTCACTGTCTTACTTATAAATTTTATTCCATAAGCTTGGCAAGATTTTTTTACAAATTCCTCATCTCTCTTGGCAGTCTCTCTTATGCCATGGTTTAGGTGACAAACTATTATATCAAGGTCCCAATCTTCTTTTAAATCCATAAAATTATAAAAGAGATACATGGAGTCTGCCCCACCAGATACACCAAGACTTAGCTTGTCAGATTTTTTTATTATATTTAGTTTTTTTAAGTTCTCGTAAAATATCTTATCCATAGTTAAAATAAAAAAAGTGGCAAACTATCAAAAGATAGTTACCACTACTAATTTCTAGAATTCTTCTTCTTTGTCTTTTGATTGTATCTTGCTCTAGCTTCGTCAAGCTTTGTATTGCTTTCCTTGAGGAACTTGCTCAAGATGTCTTCGAATCTTTGGTCTACTTTTTCATCCTTAGGCTCTTCTTTTTTCTCAATGGCATCCTTAATTGAAAGAGCAATCTTTCCCTTTTCATCAATGCTAAGAACCTTGACCTTAACCTCATCACCTTCAGAAATGTGATTATTTATATCCTTAACAAAAGTGTCTGCAATTTCAGAAATATGTACTAGACCACTTTTGCCATCTTCTAAATCTACAAAGGCTCCAAACTTAGCAACCTTAGTAACTACACCTTCAACTATATCGCCTGGCGATAAATCCATAACTTCCTCCTAAATTTTATTTTAAATACCCTTATCAGTATTTGTAGCCTTATCCTTGTTCTTGTCAACATAGATAACTTCTCTTGGTTTAACCATGCCCAAATCTTCTCTCGCTACCTTTTCAATAAAATCAGTAGAGGAAGAATTTTCTAGTTCAGAATTCAGATTATCTATTTCAAGTTTTAAATTAGAAATTTCTCTATTGTTGGCAGAAATAATCTCAAGTTTTTGATTTCTTAGAGATATTGACTTGCCAATTTTTACTGAGCCAAAAAGTACAGACCCTATAATTATAATGGCAAGAGCCAAGGGAAATCTTCTTCTTTTTACCTTCATAAGTCTCTCCCACCTATATACAATTAGATTATTATCCTCAATTAATCTATCCTATCATAAAGAGTCTCTGCATCCTTCTTGGAATTCACATCAGAGATGTCCTTAACCTTGACCCTAATTTTTCTCTCGCCAAGTTGGAGTGAAATAATGTCATCAATGTTAACAGAATCTGATGGTTTGGCAAGCTTGTTGTTAATTTCTACAAGGCTCTTTTCACAAGCTTCCTTTGCTAGAGTTCTTCTTTTTATAAGTCTTGAGTTTTTTAAAAATTTATCTAATCTCATAATCCTCTCCATTAATGAATATATCAAATAGAGAAGAAAATATCAATACTTAGACAAAATTTGAGCATAAAAAAAGAAGGCCTTGCCTTCTCTTTTCTTACTTATTAACAGCTTCTTTAAGAGCTTTACCTGATCTGAAAACTGGAGCTTTAGATGCAGGAATCTTAATAACTTCTTCTGGATTTCTAGGGTTTCTTCCTTCTCTAGCTTTTCTTTGTCTAACTTCGAAAGTTCCAAATCCAACTAATTGAACTTTTTCTCCGTCTGCAAGAGCTTCTTGAACTGAAGAAATAAATCCGTTTAAAGCTTGTTCAGCGTCTTTTTTAGTAAGACCTGATTTTTCTGCAATGCTTGCTACTAATTCTGATTTGTTCATTTTATATCCTCCTTGAAGAATTTTCTATAGTCTTTCCTTAGTTACAAAACCTTGTAAGTCTTTGATATGCAAGACTTCTTAGGGCTTCATTGCTAAGACTGTTACAATTATAACCTAAGTTCACTTTATTTTCTACATTTATTTTAAAAAAATCGCTATTTTATCCAATTTTTTATAGATCTCATCAAATATTTCACGGAAATCCACTAAACCTTCTCTTTCCTTTAAGAAAAGCATTAATAAAGACAGGATTAAAGTGTCAATCTCCTCTTCATAGTCCATGGAAATCCCCTTAGATTTTTCTATTAAAAGCTTTTTAATCTTATCAAAATTTTCATCATCTAAGTAAAGGTCCTTGTCTTCTAAAATATTTTCCATCTCTTCCATAATTATTTGAAAGTTTTTTCCACTTGTCCTTGGAATGTAGATGCAGGACTGGTGATTGTAGTCATCAATTCTTGGAAGTTTATAAATTTCCACCTTCCTTACGATCTCATCATCAAGACCTGCGTCGGTAATTACATAGGCCATGTCCTCTTCGCTATAGACTTCTTGAAGAAGAAGTGATAGGTCTGATGCAATTCTCTTGTTATAGACTTGAGTTATTAGGGTGTCACGCCTTGTGTCAAAGTCAAACTTCTTTGCATCAGAATCTAAAAATAAAAGTCCATCAACGGCATCTCGTCCAACTCCGGCAAGAACTGGTTCGATAAAGGAAATTCCATTTACAATATTTATTTCTTCTTTCTTATCTATTAAGAGCCTCACAGTTTTTTCTGCAACTAGGGGAGTACCTGGAACAAAATAATTTATGTCTTTATCCTTAGCTTCTTCTATTAGTATTTCTACAATTTTATTATAAACTTGGTCGAAGCTTTCCATCTCATCGTACAAGTAGTCAAAGGACTGGTAAGCTATTTTATTTTCCTCAAAAAAAGAAAGGGCTTCATGCCTGTCAGTCCTCAAAAAATTTTTATTTCCGTTTTTCATAATTTTTACTGCTTCAAGGGTAAGGTCTCTTGAAGAAGTGGATCCAAGTCCAACAACATTTATCATTCTAATCACCTGCTAACATTATACACATAAAGTCTACTTGTTTATAAAAAATTTTAATTATATCTTTGCTTTGTTAATAAAAAAAATTTTTTCCCATGCAATAGAAAAATATTCTAAGCTAATTAACAATTTTAATTTCCTCAAGTCGTGAATTTTTAATTTCTTCATAAAAAAAAGAGGGGTTACCCCCTCCTCATAAGGATTAATCAAATCCAAATTTATCTCTCATTATTTTAAGTTCTTCATCTGTTAGGTCGTTTTCATCAACTGGCTCTTGATTTTCTTCTTCAGCCATTTTCTTTTTGTGTTCTTCCACGATCTTATCGTGCTCAGCTATAACTGCTAGAGCCACGTCTTGTGGAATCTCAATAGATTTCTTTTCTACTTCAGAAAGTTCAACCTTGCCACCAACGCAGAATTTTTTACCGTCTTCAAATTCATAAACAAAAACTTCAAGTTCTCCTGCCGGGTTCTTAATTGCAATCTTGTAATCTTCATCAAGCTTATCAATGTCGCTTTCAAGATAATTAACTACAGCTACAGTGCCTGATCCACAAGAGCCTTCTCTAAATAAAGTTTCAGAACCTTCTACATAAACGTAAGGAATCATTTCAAGCTTTTCCTTGTTGAAGAAAAGAACTCCATAGGCATCATCCTTGTAATCCTTTTTAAGGACTTCAAGAGCCTTGTCTACAAATTCTCTGTCTTCTTCAGCTTCAACAACTAAGTGACTAATTCCATGAAGTTTAATAAGAGTGCAGTCCTTGCCAGCTATTGTCAAGTTTTCTCTTTCAATAGGACCATCAAGGGCAACATAGGCCTTTTGATTTTTAACATCTGCAATTACATCAGTTGTTCCTTTATGACCACTTACATAAACTTCAATATCAACAAGTCCATCAGTGTCATAGAAGCCTGCAGAGTAAAGTCCATAAGCTCTTGTTGCGTTGGCACAAAATTCTCCACCCATCATGTCCATCCTAAGAGGTGCACCTTCATAGGCTGGAGAAATAAATCCAACTTGTTCAACATCCTTATCTATTTGTTCAATAATACAGTCTGTATAAGCCTTTCTATATCCTGGATAAACAGGAGCTACAACAAAGCCTGTTATATTTCCACATGGGTTCGCTCTAAAATAATTAAAAGTTTTCTTCATAACCATCCTCTTCTTGACTCTAAAAATAAATTTACTCTTTAATTATAGCATACTAAGTTAGTATTTTTTAACAACTAATCCTATCTTACCCGAAATTTAATTTTTAACGCAGGCTTATTTTAGATACTTCTTTAAATCTTCTACCCTATCTGTTCTTTCCCAAGGAAGGTCTAAGTCATTTCTACCAAAGTGACCATAGGATGCAGTTTGTCTATAAATTGGTCTTAGTAAGTCAAGGTCACGAATAATTGCAGCTGGTCTCATGTCGAAGTTTTCCATAATAATTTTTTCGATTTCTTCATGAGAAAGTTTACCAGTTCCAAAAGTTTCTACATAAACTGAAGTTGGTCTTGCAATACCAATTGCATAGGCAAGTCCAATTTCAACTTTATCTGCAAGTCCTGCTGCAACAAGATTTTTTGCAATGTATCTTGCGTAGTAGGCACCAGACCTGTCAACCTTTGTTGGATCCTTTCCAGAGAAAGCTCCACCGCCATGTCTTCCAAAGCCGCCGTAGGTATCAACAATTATTTTTCTACCAGTAAGTCCAGCGTCAGCCATTGGTCCACCAATAACAAATCTGCCAGTTGGATTGATGAAAAATTCTGTGTCCTTGTCGATAAATTCTGCTGGCACAACTTTTTCAACAACTTCTCTAATGATGTCTTCTCTAATTTGTTCCATAGAAACATTTGGAGCGTGTTGAGATGATACTACAACATTCTTAAGTCTTACAGGCTTGTCTTCTTCATACTCAACTGTAACTTGAGTCTTGCCATCTGGTCTTAGGTAGTCAAGAGTTCCATCTTTTCTTACTTCAGTTAATCTTCTTGATAACTTATGAGCAAGTGAAATTGGAAGTGGCATCAACTCTTCAGTTTCGTTGCAAGCAAAGCCAAACATAATACCTTGGTCCCCTGCTCCAAAGGAGTCAAGTTCATCTACTCCATCTTCCTTGAACCTGTCGACACCCATGGCTATGTCAGAAGATTGTTCCTTGATTGCAGATAGGACTGCACAAGTTCTTCCATCGAAACCAAATTTTGCCCTGTTGTATCCAATATCTTCTAGGACTTCTCTTGCAGTTTTTTCAAAATCCACATAAGTTTCTGTTGAGATTTCTCCAGTTATAACTATCATTCCTGTGGATGCCATAGTTTCGCATGCCACTCTCGCATTTTTATCTTCCGCCAAAATCTTATCTAAGATGGCATCTGATATTTGGTCACAAACTTTGTCAGGATGTCCTTCTGTAACGGACTCTGAACTAAATTGCCATTTTTTCATTTTGTTTCTTTCCTCCATTTTAAATACCTTGATTTAATGTATGAATTTATTTTTTCTTTTCTATTTGGTCAAATTTATAAAGTCATATAAAATTTTAATCCATAAAAAAATCCCCACGCAAAAAGTGAGGACCATTAAACCTCATCTTCCAGATAAAAATCTGTGGGATTTAGCACCAACTAGGTTGCCGGGTTTCACAGTGCCCATTCACTCCACCACTCTCAATAAGGTATTATTTATATTTTGTAGATTAGATTATAGCACTTAAAATTTTTTAGTGCAACAAATTAAAATAGTTCATTAGGGATATGCCTACAGGATAAGTAATAATACTCATGATAAAAGAAAGAGTTATTACCTTTGAAGCAAATTCATGATCTGACTTCATCTGCTTTGTAAAGATAAAGCAGTTGGCTGCGCATGGAGTTGCCCAAAACACATAGGCTATTCCCAGCTCCATATTTGTAAATCCTAGCTTAACTCCCACTGGTATAAGAATAAGCGGAGCTAAAACTGTCTTTATAAAGGCTGATGTGAACATGATCTTAAAGTCTGACCTTGATGATTCAAAGTTTAGACTTGCCCCAATTAATATAAGGGACATTGGTGTTGAAATCTTTGCCACCATTTCTATCGCCTTATCCACTCCTTGATAGACTGGTAGGTTTAAGAAGTTAAATATTGCACCAAAGACTACACCAGCAATCATTGGGTTCTTAATAATTTTTATAAGAATATTGGAAATAGAAATTGACTTGTCTTCTGACTCAGAATAATAAGTCAATAAAACAATTGCAGCTATGTTGTAAAGAGTAAGTCCAAAGGCAATTATTACTATCATGTGTTCCATTGAAGGAGCTCCATTATAAATTATGTCTAAAATGGGAAAGCCAACGTAAACGAAGTTTGACCTATAGGCGCAGTGAACGAAAGCAGATAATTTTCTCCTGTCTCTGATACTCATAGACTTACCTATTATAAGAGAAATAAAAATAACAAAAATAACTCCCAAAAGAATATAGGCAACATATTTTGGATGAAGGGACTCAATCCTTGCATTCTTTATGTCATAAAATAATTTAAAGGGCAAGGCCATGTAAAAGACTATCCAGGTTCCCTTGTCTACGAAGTTGTTGTCAATGTATCCTTTTTGTTTTGCAAAGTATCCAAGTAGCAAAACTATAAACACGGGCGATACAATATTAAAACCCATAAGTAAGTTGCTCATAAAATCACCATATTAAATTATAGGGTAAATATTTAGGCTTGTCGAGGGCAATCTTTTAAAATACAATAGACCTAGGAGGTCATGTTATGAAAAAAATAATATCTATAGGGCTTACGTCCCTTGTTTTAATTACAAATGTTTTTGCTGGCGCAAAAGTTTCTAGTCAAAGCGTCTATGTGGATGGAAAGGACACTGGCGTTAAGGGCTACAACATTAATGACAACAACTACTTTAAGTTAAGAGATATTGCAGCACTACTTGATGGAAAGGACGCTGAGTTTAATGTTTCTTACGACAATGACAGAGAAGCTGTTATGATTACGAGCAAATCTGACTACAAGAAAACTGAAAATGATCTAGTAGCTTTAAAGGACAGCGACAGTGAAATAAAAAAATCAACTCACAAGGTTTTTGTAAATGGAGTTAGACATTCCTTTAGCGTCTACACAATTGACGGCTACAATTATTTTCAATTGAGACAACTTGGCAAGACAATTGGTTTTGACGTCAACTTTGACGAAAAAAATAATTCTGTCCTAATTGATTCAAAAGCAATTCCTGGTCGTTCCCTTGTCAACCACCAAGTCGATGTAAAAATTGTTGACTACGCAACTGACTACGAAGAAAAGAACTTAGACATTTTAAAGGACCCTCTTCTTGACATTTCAAAATTTCTTGCTAATATTAAAAACGAAGTTCTTGCAACAGCTGAAGAAGGCAAGCTTAGTGGCGAATCAATTTATGTTAAGTCAGAAAATATTGTAGAAGTCCTACCAACTTCTGCTAAGTACAATGGCAAGCTAACTTACACTCCTTATATTAAGATTGACCAAGGAGAAAAATCTGAAGTCTTTCCTTATGAAAAGGAATTCGAAGTTGCAAAAACTTTAACATCCAAGGGCTTTGACTCTACAAGCGAATTTGAAATTAGTCTTGGAGCAAAGAGCAAGGATCATTTTGTTAAGTACTCATCTTTTAAGTATAAATAATTTTGGGTATATTAAATATGGAGGTGTTAGAAAATGGAAATTAAAAAAGAAATGTTAATTGGAGAAATTCTTTCAAAAAAGCCAGAATCAATTGGTACCCTAATGAGCTTCGGCATGGGCTGCATCATGTGCCCATCTTCTCAAATGGAATCTCTTGAAGAAGCTGCCATGGTTCATGGTATAGATCCTAATATGCTTGTAGCTGCTCTTAATGAAGATAGCAAAGAAGAAGCAGAAGCTTAATCTAAAGCTTAAACTTGAAGAGGCAGGAGCCTCTTCTTTTTTTTACATAAATACTTTAATGATTTAATAAGGAGATAATTATGAAAAAGAAAATAATTTATGCCCTCTCCCTAGCCCTTCTTGTTGGACCTGTTATGGCTTCAGTTGAAAAGGCTAACTACAATTCAACTGATGAGGCAGTGTCAGTTGACATAACAAAGAAAGAAATGGAAAAAGTTAAAGACATAAAAGAAAAATTTAATATCACAGAAGCCTATGAAGATTTTAATTTGATTAAGAATCCATTGAATTCTGATAAAGGCTCAGCCTACTTAAACAAAAAATCAAAAAACAAAACTATTGACTCCTACCAATGGTCTGACGAAAAATTAGGAAACTTACAAGTTGCCTACACAAGTGATGGCGACTTCTACTCTTATTCAAAATGGAGCAAGGATCAAGATGCCGATAAAAATTCTGAAAAAATTTCAAAAGATCAAGCTCAAAAAATCGTAAAAGATAGGTTAGCAAAACTTATTCCAGACTTTGACAAAAAATATAAATTAAAAGATTTCTCTCTACAAGATGATGGAAAAGAATTAAATTTTTACTATGAGAGACTAATCCATGGAATACCCCTTGCATCAGACTCTCTTTATGTAAATATTTCCCTAACTTCTAAGGAAATAAGAGATATTGAAATTAACTCCGACTTTGGACCTGCTACATCCTTCTTAAGTGATAAGGACTTTACAGACAAGGCCAAGTTAAGTCAAGAGAATGCAGAAAAAATATTTGAAGAGAAGTTTCCACTTATTCTTTCCTACAAGATTTCCAATGATGGCAAGTCTGTAGAGAAGGTCTATCATTCAGAAATTCTTGATATAGATGCAGAAGATGGGAAGCTTGTAAAAAATAATAATTTGGGATTTATGCCCTATGAGATGGATAAAGCTGCTGATGCTGCAGGTCTAACTGATGTAGAAGTTAAAAAGATTGACGGCTTAAAGGACTTAAAGAAAAAATCACAAGCTAAGAAAAGAGCCTATGAAATTGCTGGCGATGGCTATCAAGTTACATCAATCTCTTTAAACTCCGACAAGGACAATTACTATTACAATATAAATTTAGAAAAAGATAAAAATTATGGCAACATCACTCTTAATGCCAAGAACTTAAATCTTGTTTCTCTAGATTTATGGTCTGATAGAAAAGTTTACAATAATAAAATCAAAGAAGAAGATGCCAAGAAACTTGCTCTAGGCTTCTTAGAAAAATATGGAGACAAGACTGAACTCAGACTAGATAAAATTTCAATTGACTCTTCTAAGATGGGAACTGCTATTTACATCCCAAGATATGTAAATAATCTTCCAGTCCTAAAAGAAGGTGTAAATATCTTTGTAGACCAAGATAAGAAAATTTCTTCCTACGAGAGAACTTTTACAAAAGTTGATTTCTCTAAGGCAAGTGAAAATACTTTGACCCAAGAAGAGGCCAACAAGATTTTCTTATCCTCTAAGAACTTTGGCTTAAAATATGTTATTACTGACAAGGGACCTAAACTTTTCTACGGAAATATAAAGGACTTCGACCCAGTCATTGGTCAAGATAAAATTCTTAGAGACTATAATGGCGAGATTATTAACTTTAAGGAACAAATCTCTTATTCTGATCTTAATAAGGCAAGGAATAAGAATGCCATCCTCTTCTTAAAAGACATGGGCATTGGTTTAATTGGAAGAAATCTTTCAGACAAGATAACTTACCAAGATTTTGTTAAACTTTTAAATGGCCCTAGTGGAATTAACTCCTCCTACATGGATAATTTTGGACTTGACCTTGAAAAATTAAAGGACAAAAATATTTTAGAAAAGGATGTCGTTAAGACTCTTGTGACAAAAAATAATCTTGAAAAATTTACAAAAGCCAAGGGAATTTTTAAAGAGGACATATTTAAAAATCAAAAATCCTTGGACGACCACGAATCTTATTATATAATCGCCAGGGGCTTCGGCTATATTGATGGCGACATCGATCCTAACAAGGAAATGACCCTTGAAGAAATCCTATATTTAATCTATAACTCAATGAAGTAATTGTAATTCTTTTGTAATTGCATCTTACCTCCCACTGATGTATATTATCAATGGGAGGTTTTTTATGACCCAAACAAGCTACGAAAGAAAAAAAAGATTAAGAAGACAAAAGGCTAGAAGAAAGAAGAGAATTAGACAAACTATTTCAATTTCAATTTTTGTCTTAGTACTTATTTTTATATTTTCAAAAATCTTTTCTGGAATAAAACATTCAAAAGACACAGAAGTTTCACCTGCCCTAATGTGGTACTACACAAATGAAATTTACAAGGACAGGCCAAGGCCAATCTTTTATGAAAAAGAATACATCTCCAATGTTGCCTTGGACAAATTAAGTAAAATGGAAGATGAATTTATAGTCAAGGGATCCAACCACCTAAAGAAGGTTGATAAGTATGCCTATGACGCAAAAAAAATTCGTGACTTCACAGTCCACCAAAACTACAAGGGAGAAAAGAAAATTGTATTCTTGACCTTTGACGATGGACCTAATAACGAAATCACTCCACAAGTTCTAAATATTTTAAAGAAGGAAAATGCTCGTGCTACCTTCTTCCTTGTTGGCAAGTCTATTGGCGACAAGACTGCAGAACGTGTAAGAGAAATCCTAGCAAATGGTAATGCCATTGCCACTCACTCCTTCACCCACGACTACGACTACCTCTACCCAGGAAGAACTGTAAATGTTGAAAGAGTTTATGATGAAATAGAAAAGACTAATGAAAGACTTAAAAATATTTTAGGCGATGATTTTCATTCTAAGGTCTTTAGGTATCCAGGCGGCGAAATGTCATGGAACAACACAGAGGCTTGCAATTCCTATCTAGCATCAAAAGATATAAATTGGATTGATTGGAACTGCCTTGTTGGTGATGCAGAGAAAAAATCTGTGAGACCAACAACAATCCAAGGTCAAGTAGAATATCTTGACAAGTCACTTAACGAAAATAAGAACACAAAAATTGCAGTTGTTCTTTCCCACGATGCAATGAACAAACAACTAACAGCCGACTCCCTATCAGAAGTTATAAAATACTTCAGAGACAGGGACTATGAATTTGGACTTTTAAAATAATTCCAAATTTCTACAAAAAGTTCATAAAAAATAAGAGGACTGATTTTATTTTCAGTCCTCTTTTTATTGCCATAAATTATTTATAGACAAAAGCAAGATTATTAATTTTTAAATTAAGCTAAGTCTTTTTTTATTAAATAGATTAAAACAAATAGGCTGACAAAGGCCAGTATATAAGAAAATAATATATACACAATAAATAAAGACTTTCCACTTTTCTCATCTAGACTTCCAAGGATAAATAGGCTGGGTAAAAAAGATAAAAAACTAAGATAGGTATAGATAATAAGAAGGCCTTTAATAAAAGTAATACTTATATTATCAATAAAAATATATGCCCAACCCAAACTTAAAAAAATTATAAAGGCATGAATTAAAATCCTATAAATTATATTAGATCTTTTAGGATACTGCCAAAGAATTATTTGTAAAAATTTTTTTATATTTTTTGTCAACTATAACCC
>OGTK01000160.1_pt1 | contig 27222 bp, 25 predicted proteins | sample 1574561 | NCBI WGS metagenome assembly OGTK01 (sample SAMN03295812, study PRJEB24534) | human gut metagenome | isolation source: fecal sample 2 from infant 2 | host: Homo sapiens | place: USA: Pittsburgh, PA | collected 2014-07 | reverse complement strand
TTTAATGCATCCTTAACAGGTCCTTCAGTCATCTTAACAAGATCTGCTGTAAGTTCGTCGAACTTAGCACGAGTGATGTCCATGTTTAAGTGAAGTGGACCAGCTTGTGAAGCTGTGATAAATGGAAGGTTGACATTTGTTGACATAGTAGAAGAAAGTTCCTTCTTAGCCTTTTCAGCTGCTTCTTTTAGTCTTTGAAGACTCATGTTATCAGCCTTAAGATCAATTCCATTTTCTTTTTTGAATTCTTCAGCAATATAATCAATTAGTCTATTGTCGAAGTCATCTCCACCAAGTTTGTTGTTACCACGAGTTGCATGTACTTCAAATACACCATCAGAAAGTTCAAGGATAGATACGTCGAATGTACCACCACCAAGGTCATAAACCATAACAGTTTGTGCGTCCTTGTCTTTATCTTCTCCATAAGCAAGTGCTGCTGCAGTTGGTTCGTTTACAATTCTCTTTACATCAAGTCCTGCAATTCTTCCTGCATCCTTAGTTGCTTGTCTTTGAGCATCTGTAAAGTAAGCTGGAACTGTGATAACAGCTTCTGTAATTTTTTCGCCAAGATAAGATTCAGCATCAGCCTTTAATTTTTGTAAAATCATAGCTGAAATATCTTGTGGAGTATAAGTTTTGTCATCAATCTTTACAGTAAAATCTGAACCCATATGTCTCTTAATAGAAGAGATTGTTCTATCAGGGTTTGTGATTGCTTGTCTCTTAGCAGTTTCACCTACTAATCTTTCGCCATCTTTTGTGAAAGCTACTACTGAAGGAGTAGTTCTGTTACCTTCAATGTTAGGAATTATTACAGATTCTCCACCTTCCATTACTGCTACTGCAGAGTTAGTTGTTCCTAAGTCAATACCAATTATTTTTCCCATATATATTTCCTCCTAAAATTCTTATTGTGAAACTTTGACCATTGCAGGTCTTAGTGTTTTATCATTAATTAAATAACCCTTTTGCAATACTTCTATAACATAACCACTGTCGTATTCATCAGAATCTTCAGTGAGTACTGCGTGATGATACATTGGATCAAATTCTTTTCCCAATGCGTCCATTTCAACTATGCCGTCTTTAGCAAGTACGTCAGTAAGTTGATTTTTTATCATTAATATTCCTTCATAGGTTGAGTCCTTGTCCTTTATGGAGTCCAAAGCTCTCTCAAAGTTATCTATGACAGGAAGCAAGTCATTTGCAATTTTCTTAACTCCAAGCTCAACAAACTCAGACTTTTGTGCCTCAGTCCTTCTCTTGTAGTTGGAGAAGTCTGCTTGAAGTCTCATAAATTTATCCATTAAATCTTGATACTTTTCATCATCAGAAGCATCTACTTCAGCTTCATCATTAAGATCAAGATTTTCTTCTTTCATATCTATATCTTCATCATTTTGTAAATCATCTTTTTTTATATCTTCATTCGTCATGTACTCCCTCACATTTCTTTCAATCCACTTTTCACTGCGTCGCTAAAAATCTTAACGACTTTGACCAATTTCATGTAATCAATTCTAACTGGTCCAATGATTCCAATACTTCCATAGATTCCATGTTCCTTAGCGAAGGGAGCTCTTATAATAGTATTTTCCTTCATGAGACTTGCGCTATTTTCTGATCCAATAATAACTTCAACATCACTGGTGAAAGTGTCATTTTTTAGGATTTGAAATAAGCTGTCCCGATCTTCTACTAGGCTCATAAAATCTCTAGCCTTGTCTAGGTCCTTATATTCATCAAAGTTTAAAATATTTGTAAGACCGTCATAATAAATGTCAATGGAAGACACCTTTTTATTAAATTGACTAGCAATTTTTACAAGATCAGAAATAAATTTTCCATGTCTTATCATGTCCTCTGAAAGTGAAATCTTAAGTGACTCAATTTCATTAAAATCTATTCCCGACATTTTTTCATTTAAGACCTTCTCTATTAGATGAAAATCTTCATCAGAAATATTTTCTATTTCTAAAAAATACTTCTCAATAACTCCCTTGTCCCCAATGAGAACTAACAGGGCTGTAAAGTCATCAAGCTTTACTAGAGTAAGTCTTTTGATTTTTGTATCGGCCTTCTGTGGTGTTATGAGATAAGCCGTACAAGAACTTAAATTGGCTAGGAGGTTGACTGCATTTTTATAAAAATCTTCGTGATTTCTCGAAGTCAATAAAAGTCTCTCCATGATTTTTCTTGAGGCATCTATGTCGTGAAAACTATTAAAGTTTTTAAAGAGTTCATCAACATAGAAGCGGTAAGCCTTGTCTGATGGAATTCTTCCTGCTGACTGATGTGGCTTATTCAAAAAACCTAGATCTTCAAGATCTGCCATTTCATTTCTTATAGTCGCTGAACTAACTCCAAGGTCGTAATCTTTGGAAAGTGTTCGCGAACCAACTGGAGTTGGCATATCTATATACGCCTCAATTATGGCATTTAAAATATTAATTTTTCTAGTATCCATAACCCCTCCTTTGTTAGCACTCATTAACATCGAGTGCTAATCTATGTATATAATACTTCACACCTTATACTTTGTCAAGGAAATTTAAAAATATTTTTGACTTTTTTTGACTTTCTTTTATTCCATTATTTTATCTGGGAAATTTATAAGATTTTAATTTTTTAAATATCCTAAGTTACAAGTTTTTATAAGTTCTTGCACTTAATTCCTTTTGTTTTATTTTTTATTTTCTTCTACAGAGTTTTAAAAATTATTTTCAAATGTTTATTAAGTCATAAGAGATAAGAACTTTAAATTTTTTTATTAAGCCCTTCTCTTCCCCATAAATTTTTTCTATAACTCATAAAATTATAAGAAGTTTTTAAAACTTAAGAATTTCATTTGATCTTCTTGATACATAGAGACATGTTATAATTTAAATTATTCATAGTCCCTGTGTCTAAAGTCATCTCTCTTCACTAAGTTATAAAAAATTTTTTTCATAAACTTCTAATTAAAAAAAATTTAATTCAACTTTCTATTTAAAAATCAATTAATTTTAACCTAAGTAATTTTAATTTATTCCAACATACATATGCTGTATAAGATAAATAGTTATCCAATCTTTTCCTTATTTATGATAAAATTAGAAATTGGAGATGATCACATTGAAAAAAAACGAAACCCTATCTTTTATTCTTACAATTGTAGCTGCAGTTCTAATTGCACTTTTTGTGAGAACTTTTATTTTTAATATAGCTGTAGTTAATGGAGAGTCCATGCATCCAACTTTAAACGAAAGAGATAAATTGCTCTGCCTTTCTTACAAGAGATACACTGACCTACCTCGTGGAGAAATCGTGGTAATAGATGCACCTAATGACAACAGGAATTATATTAAGAGATTAATTGGAAAGCCTGGCGACACAATAGAATTTAAAGATGGACAAGTTATATTAAATGGAAAAGTTTTGGAAGAAACTTATACTTCAACAGATTATACAGAGTCTGATGTTGAAAGCTTTACATTAAAAGATGATGAATACTTTGTTATGGGAGACAACAGACTTCCTGGCATGAGCGTTGACTCCAGATACTTTGGACCAATTGAAAAGAAAAGAATAAAATCAGCAGCAGTTTATAGGATTTTACCTCTAAGTAATAGAGGAAAAATTTAAAATATATAATCCCCATGAAATCGGAGGTAAAAATTTGAGAAATCAGAAAAATATTAGAAATTTTTCAATAATAGCACACATTGATCACGGAAAATCTACTCTTGCCGACAGACTAATCGAATCAACAGGCATGCTTACAAAGAGAGAAATGGAACAACAAGTTCTTGACTCCATGGACCTAGAGCGTGAGAGAGGAATTACAATTAAATTAAAGGCAGTAAGGTTAATCTATAAAGACGACAGAGACGGACAAGAATATATTTTAAACCTTATTGACACCCCAGGCCACGTAGACTTTAACTATGAGGTTTCCCGTTCTCTTGCAGCATGCGAGGGTGCCATAGTTGTTGTTGATGCTGCCCAAGGTGTCGAAGCTCAAACTCTTGCCAATGTTTACCTTGCCATTGACCAAGACCTTGAACTTGTACCAGTAATAAATAAGATTGACCTCCCAAGTGCTAGACCTGATGAAATTAAAGAAGAAATCGAAGATATTATTGGCATTGATACTGACGGAATTCCACTTATCTCTGCAAAGGAAGGCATTGGCATTGACGATGTCCTTCACGCAATTATCGATAAGGTACCTGCACCAAGTGGAGACCATAATGCTCCTCTTAAGGCTTTAATCTTTGACTCCTTCTACGATTCTTATAAGGGAGTAATCTGTGACGTTAGAGTTGTCGATGGGTCAGTTAAACCTGGCGACGAAATAACTATGATGGCAACGGGCAAGTCCTTTGAGGTTGTTGAAGTTGGTGTTACTTCTAATGGCCACATACCTCTTGACTCTTTAAGCGCTGGTGAAGTTGGCTACATAACTGCTTCTATTAAAAATGTTAAAGACGCAAGAGTTGGGGACACAATAACTCTTAAGAATAATAGGACGCAAGAGCCAATGCCTGGCTATAAAAAAGTTGTGCCTATGGTTTTCTGTGGTGTTTACCCTGGCGAAGGTGAAGAATACAACAACGTTCGTGAGGCTCTTGAAAAGCTCCAAGTAAATGATGCTGCCCTTGACTTTGAAGCTGAAACTTCTGTTGCCCTAGGTTTTGGTTTTAGATGTGGCTTCTTAGGTCTTCTTCACATGGAAATAATTCAAGAAAGACTTGAGAGAGAGTTTGACTTAAATATTGTCACTACTGCTCCATCAGTTATATACAATGTAATGAAAAAAAATGGTGAGATGATTTCAATTCAAAATCCATCAAACCTTCCTGACCCAACAGAGATAGAATACATGGAAGAACCTATTGTCAAGGCAGAGATTATGACTCCAACAGATTACGTTGGTCAAGTTATGGAACTTTGTCAAAACAGACGTGGTGTCTTTAAGAATATGGAATACCTAGAAGAAACTAGAGCCCTTATTACCTACCACATGCCACTTAACGAAGTTATTTATGACTTCTTTGATGCATTAAAATCAAAAACTCGTGGCTACGCATCTTATGATTATGAATTAATTGGATATGAAAAATCTGATCTTGTTAAGTTAGATATCCTTATTAATGAAGAACTTGTAGACGCCTTCTCACTAATTGTTCATGAATCTTCTGCCTACACTCGTGCAAGAAATGTCTGTGAAAAATTAAAGGACGTAATCCCAAGACACCAATTTGCAGTTCCAATCCAAGCTGCAATTGGAAATAAAATCATTGCAAGAGAAACAATTCGTGCCCTTAGAAAGGACGTACTTGCAAAATGTTATGGTGGAGATATTTCGAGAAAGAGAAAACTTCTTGAAAAGCAAAAAGAAGGAAAGAAGAGAATGCGTACTGTGGGTAGCGTAGACATACCACAAGATGCCTTCTTATCTGTTTTAAAATATGATGAAGACAAATAAAATTTCAATTTATATTCATATACCCTTTTGTGAGAGTAGATGTCACTATTGTGACTTCTGCTCTTCTCTTTTAAGTAAACATAAAGTAGAAAAATATTTTAAATATTTGAGAAAAGAAATTAAATTACACGAAGACTTTTTAAAAGATAAGATAATTGACACTGTTTTTATTGGAGGTGGAACACCCTCTTCAGTTGACTCAAGATTTATAAAAGAAATTATGGATGACTTATCTGCCTATAATTTTTCCGATAACAGAGAAATAAGTATAGAATCCAACCCAAACTCTCTAACTAGAGAAAAGGCTGAGGAATACTTTTCTTATGGGATAAATAGGATTTCTATAGGCGCCCAATCATTTAACGAAGAGATTTTAAAAAGAATTGGAAGAATTCACAAAAAAGATGATATTTATAGGGCTATAGAAAATGCCAGGTCAGCTGGTTTTGAAAATATAAATTTAGATTTAATGCTTGCCCTACCTGGTCAAAAGTTTTCTGACATCGAAGAGTCAATAAAGGAAGTAAGAGAATTAAATCTTCCCCATATTTCTTATTACTCACTTATTTTAGAAGAAGGGACTAAACTTTTTAGAGATCATGAGAAGTCTCCTCTGACCTTTCCTACTGAAGACGAGGACAGGAAGATGTATCACTATGTAGTTAATGAGCTAGAAAAAATTGGTCTCAAGCAATATGAAATTTCCAATTTTGCCAAAGAAGGCCATGAGTGTCGTCACAACATGGCCTATTGGAAGCTAAGAGATTATATTTCCTTTGGCCTTTCTGCTTCATCAAATATTAGAAATTTGAGATACACAAATTCTTATAACTTCAAAGATTATTATGAGGCTCTTGATAAAAATGAAAACCCCATTGGCTTCTCAGAAAACTTAAGTAAAACTAACAGGATGAATGAGTTTGTGATGATGGGACTAAGGCTCAACTCTGGCTTTGACTTAGATGAGTTTAATGAAAAATTTAACGAAGAATTTTTAAAAATTTATGATAAAGAAATAGAAAAAAATTTAAAATCAAATTTAATTTTATTAGAAGATAATAATTTAAGGCTTACAGAAAAGGGACGTGACCTTTCCAACCAAGTTGAATTAGATTTCTTTAAATAGATTTCCACACAAAAAGAGGTAGATAATTTTATCTACCTCTTTTCACATTCTCTTTTTTATTCACTTTTTTATTTTCATTCTTTGATTTATTAATTGCCCTCTTTGCATTAATTGCATTTAATAAAAATGCCAATGAAAATATAAGGAAGACACTTCTCCCTCTTGAGTAAGATGAATACAAGGATAAAAATAAAAAAAATAAATTTGAAACAAATAATATTTTATTAGCTTTCATCTTTCACCTCAAAAATAAAAAAGAGAAACTTTCCCGGGAAAATTTCTCTTAGCCAGCGATCTTGCTGTTAAGTTCCTTAGCTAGTCGACTTAGCTTTCTGGAAGCTTGATTTTTGTGGATTATATTTTTATTTGCAGCCTTCTTTAACTTTTTATCTGCAACAATAAGAAGTTCTTTTGCATCGTCAATTCTATCTTCATTAAGAGCTGCTCTAAAATTTTTAACTGCATTTTTCATTTCAGTTCTAATTGGTTTGTTTTGTTCAGAATTTCTTCTAGCAACATCAATTCTCTTGATAGCTGATTTAATATTTGCCATTATTTCACCTCCAATATTTAACGCTTTTGCTATTTTACCACGAATTATAAATCATTGCAAGAGATTTTCAACAAGTCTTGCAAATTCTAATTCTTATTACAATATTTTACAATTAAAGTTTCCATAATTAATTTTTCATCAATGGATGAAGTTTTAAAAAGTTCATCAGTCTTAATTAGTTCCTCATAAAAATCAATTAAAAATTCTTTTGAAAAGTTTCTCTCAAAGCCTCTTATTTTTTTAAACTCAAAATTTTTTACTTCCATCTTATTCATTATGTCATTTTGACTTATGTTTTTTGTAGATAAAATCTTATAGGATAATAAATTTTTAACCTGCCTAATTATCATGGTAAAAATCTTTAGAGATGGCTCTCCAAGCTTATAGAGATTGTGAAGTTCTTTTAATGATTCTTCTCTCTTCCTCCCCATCATGGCATCTAAAAACTTAAAGATATTTGTATCTATGTTTTCTGTTATTGTGCTAGATATATCTTCTCGTGAAATTTTTTTATTTTTGGCATGAGAGGCAATCTTATCCATTTCTGTCTTGAGGTCCAGAAGGCTTACATCTTCATTTTTTGAATTATAACCACTCTCTCCTATAAAAAGAGAAACCTCACTTTGACTTATTTCCTTTCCCTTCCTAATAAAGTAGCCTTTTATAAAGTTGTTTAGGTCTACTGGGTTTAACTTTGCAAAGTCCATGTCCCTATCTTTTTTCTTAAAGGCCTTGTAAAATTTTGTAGTTTTTTTGATGTTTGCAGTATCCCAAAAAATTAAAATAACAAAGTCAGATAAGTTGTCTAAAAATTCATAGAAGGAATCTTTTAAGTCATTTTCTCCCAAAAAATCAACTACATCCCGAACAAGAACGACTTTCTTGTCATTCATGACTGGATAAGTCTCGCAAGCTGAGATGAGGTCCTCTGGCTTAACTTCACTTCCCTTGAACTTTGTATAGTTAAAGGCTTCAGTCCTCTTTACATATTTATTTATTAAGTAACCCACTGCATTTTCCATTAAATATTTTTCTGGTCCAAAAAATAAGTAGGCTCCAGAGTGGTCACTGTCTCTGTAAATTTTTTTGTAGTTCATAATTTTTCCTCGCCACAATATATAATAAGCTTGTGTTTAAAATAATGAGAAGAAAATAAAATTTATAATCCTCTTCCCTAATATTTCTCTCAATCCTAAGCTGATTTCCTAAGATTTTAAAATCAACTTCTCCGTCTCTTGAAGTAACATAGTATATGATACCATGTTTTTCCAAATTCTCCAGACTCTCTTTGTGAGGATGACCATAAGAATTTTCATAACCTGCTGAAATCACTGCAAATTTTGGCCTTGTTCTTTCTAAAAATTCGTCACATGTTGAAGTTCTAGATCCATGATGAGCAACTTTTAACAAATCAACCTTTGAATTAATTTCCCTCTCAATCTCTGCTGATATATCTCCTGTGAAAAGAGTCTTAAAGCCCTTGTGGTCTAAGAGCAAGACCATGGACTTGTCATTTTCTTCTTCCTTCTTTTCATTGTCTAGCAAAACTTCCAAGTTTGTGTCCTTAAAAAGTTTTATCTTATCTCCCTTAGAGAGCTTGATAATTTTTGAATATTTTTCTCCCTCTTCTAAGATGCCTGAGTCTTCTGGAAGATGATTTATAAAAATATTTTTCACCTTGTAGTTTTCTAAAATTTTATTTAAGTTGCCAAAGTGATCCTCATCAAAGTGGGAAATAAAAATCCCATCTATTGTAGTAACCCCCCTTAACCTTAAGCTTGGAAATAAATACTTTTCTGCAATTTTATTTTCAAACCTTGCCCCACCAGTATCAATGAGATAACTCCTTCCCTTATAAGAAATTAAGGCACAGTCTCCCTGGTCTATATAGAGCTGACTTATCTCAAAGGTCATAAGATCTCGGTATATTCCAAAGCCCATTAAGAAAAATACAAGTGCCCCATAAATTTCTATTATTTTTAAGTTAGGTCTAATGATTTCATCTAGCTTTCGCCTATTTAAAATTACAAGAAGCAAGATGTAGTAGATAAAAATATATTCGAACTTAAAGGCTTTTAATGTTAAAAATATTGACCCCCTAGAAAGCAGGAGGCTTTCAAGTCCATAAGTAGCATTCATTAATAGGTTTAGAAATCTTCCAAGCAGACCTGGGAAAATTCCAAGGCCCATGAGAAAACCTAAGGATATGATAAGAGAATAAATTGGAACTATTATTAAGTTTGCAAGAAAAACTAAAATGGAAAAACCTGAAAAATAATAATTTATTAATGGGAAAACTGAAATTATTACTGACAAGGTACCAACAAATGACTTGCTAATTAGGCTCCTACTTGAAACTCTTTCAATGAGGTTCGGATAGACAAAAACCAAGCCAAAAATTGCCCCATAGGAAAGTAAAAGTGAGATGGAATAAAATGCCATGGGATTTATTAAAAGTATTATTGATAGACTTAAAAAGAAAATATCTTTCGTGTCTATGTCCTCTTCTAAATAAGTGTTGCCCTTGTACAAGATGTAAAACAAGAAGGCACGCAGACCTGAAATTGGAAATCCAATTGCCATTATGTAAAAAGATAAAATAACAAACAAGCTCAAGTCCGTAAACTTTTTATTCTTACTTAACTTCTTAATTATAAATTCTAAAAAGAGAGCTAGAACACCAATGTGAAGTCCAGACACAGCCAAGATGTGACTCATGCCGAGAGAGTTAAACCTGTCTCTTTCTATAGAGTCAACTAAAGATTTATCAGCTAAGATAAGTGATCCCATTAAGCCAGCATTTCTTTCGTTTAAATATTTATTAAAAAAATATTTTGCCCTATCAAGGAATAAATTTGACAATTTGTAAAGACCCCTGGGGTCGGAAATTTTTTCACAACTATTTATCTTTCCAAGAAGATAAATCCCCTGAGACTTATTGTTCTTCTCATAGTCAAAGGTCCCCTTGTTCATAGCAGGAAGAGGTGGATAAAATTTCCCCTGAACCTTATACTTTCCTCCCCTTTCCAACTTTTCATACACTAAGACCTTAGTCTTAAACAATATTCCATTAAGAGACTCCGTCTTAATAATGGATTTATTTTCATTAGACAAAACAACCTTACCTATAACTTGCCCATCAAAGGCCTTTAAGTTATAGTCTCTGAAGTTAAAATTTATAAAAACAAATAAAATTACTAGAGGCAAGTATAAAAATTTATATCTATCTTTAAGAGATAAAATATAAGCGGTAGTAATAAGTAAAATTATTCCCACAAGAAGATAGGATTTTATGTAAATTGAAAGTATAATTCCAAAAATTACTCCTGCGAATAAGTACATAGGCACCCCTCTTCATTATATATCTTTTTAAGGTCATGGACCATGAAATATGTTAATATATTAGAGGAGGTAATTATGAATTCAGTTTACAAAAACCCTTACAAGACAAAATACAAATTAGAAATAATTGATAAAATAAATCGCGACGGAATTACTTATGGGAAGCTTGAAAATCCTCCCTACTTTTTAGGTAGTGAAAGAGTTTCAGCTGATCAAATTAAAATAAATGGAGAAGAGCCTAAGTTTTTGTCAGGCAACAAGTCCTATTTTAAAATTGATGAAGGCACAAAGAATGTAGAAATTGAAATTAGATGGAAAAACAGACTCCTTCTCATGCAAGAAAATCTTGGCAATGCCCTAGTGAGACATTTTTTAATTGCCAACACAAACATAGATATTATTGGCTACAAGGTTGAAAATTCTTCATCCTATATTGACGTGTCTGCAAAAGATTTTAAGTTTATGACTGCAAAAAACATTGAGTCTCTTGCAAACTACGCAGTCTTTTCCAACCTTGCCATTGAAAGTTTTGGCGACCACATTTCTATTGAAAGACTTGCCGACATTCCTTATGAAGGTCCAGCCCTATCTAGAACTGGTGAAATTGGAATGATATTTATTTTCTCTGTTGAGAAGCTAAATTCACTTATTAGGCTTAGGGTCACATCAGGGGAAAATGCCTACAAGTTAGCCCGTAACTCTTTAAACATCTTAGACAACATGAAGATGTATCTAAATAGCGATAGCATTAACTCAGTCTTTTCTGATGTAAAAAAGTTAAAATCTAAGATTAATTCATCAAGAAATCCTCATAAAGATGCAGAATACGAAAAAGTTGGAGATTTTGATAAAGTCCTAAAAGAAGACAAGGCTGTTAGCCCTATTAAAGTGGCAGAAACTGTTGATTATAAAAACATTGATGGAGTTAAAGATGATTTAGGTGATAGTGAAAGTTCTGCAAGCAAAGTCGCAAATAAAAACTTAGAAGAAAAAGACTTGCTTGAAGAAAAAAAAGAAACTTCTAAAGAAATAGAAGACTTCAAACCAAAAGAAAAATACGATGCAAAATTCTTCCACGATAAATATAAACTTGAATCCTTTAAGGACCTAAATAAATTTTCAAATCCTAATAAAGATGATAACTCTGGGAAAGAGTCATTGAAGGAAGAAGAGTCAAATAATAAAAATCCAAAAGAAAAAAATGCATCTTCTATAAAACTTAAAAAGAAAGAAGATGAAGAGAGGACTTCCCTCTTCTACCAAGCAGTAGAAAGCTTTAAAAACTTTTCCACTGAATTTTCTGGTCTAAACTACATTTACAGGGTCCTTCAAGATATAAACTTAAAAGAACTTCGTGAAATTTCAAATTATATCCTAAAAGAAGATGACTTCATACAAATTTACGGACTTAAAAATGGATCCAAATCAAAAATTTTAATACTTAGGTCACAAAATCTAAACTTTGACCTCAAGAAGATATTTGAAAAATTAAAAGACCACTTCACTTTCACAGGGACAGGTAACATGTACACCCTAGACATCCAATGCAAGGAAGAAGATTTAACAAGAATTATGGAATCCTTCCTAATCGAAATAAGAAGAGATGCAAAATAAAATTTAACTTATATTTTATGCCAACTAATAACTAGTTGGCATTTTTACTTTTTTACTTTAAATTAAAACAGCTTTGTAAAACCCCATATTATATAGTACGCTAATTATATGAAATCATTTGCATACTTGAATTTTAGGGAGGTTAACATGAAAAGATTTAAAAGAATAACAGGTCTTCTTCTACTTGCTATGACCTTGAGTCCAATTAATGTACTTGCAAGTGGCTTTAAAGACCTAGAAAACCACTGGGCAAGAGACAGAATTAACTACGCCATTGAAAAGGGCTATGCCTCTGGCTATGAAGATAATACTTTTAAACCCAACGGAAAAGTTACTAGGGCTGAGTTTGTTTCCTTTTTAAATAATTTCTTCAAGACTAAGGAAACTTTTACTCTAAGTGTATCTGATTCGAAATATAATGATGTTGAGGGCTGGTACAAAGATGACATCCTTATGGCTTAATATCTTGGAGCCTTACCTTATGAATTGAAGGGTGACAACTTCATACCTTCTGCTGAAATTAATCGTGAAGAAGCTGCTGGACTAACCCATGCCTACTTAACAGGTCTTAGGATAAAAGAAAACTCCTATCGACTTGGTCAAATTGATAGGACATCAACAAAAAATGTAAAGTCTAGTTTGTTATCAACCTTAGAACTTGTAAATAATAATTCTAATTTAAGCACAAACTTAACTTATAAAGATGCAGATAAGATTTCAGACTTTTATAGTCTTCCAGTTTTTTCACTGGCTAATGAAAAAATAATAAATGGTTACCCTGATGGGACCTTTAAAGCTAAGGAATCAATTAGTAGGGCTGAAGCAATCAACATCCTATTGGCAGTAAAGGGTGAAAAAATTGAAAATAATCTCAAACCAATAGAAGATAAAAGTTCAAGCTTAGACAAAGATGTGACAGAAGATCAGCTAGGCTTTATTAATAAGGGTGGTTACACATACTATAAGGATGCTCAAAAGGGAATCGTAAAGGGCTGGAAACAAATTGGGAACTCCTTATACTACTTCTCTCCTATCGACGGAAGAATGTACAAGGATGGTCTCTTCTCTACTGGCGAAGGTGTCTACTGGTTTGGACCTGATGGTAAAATTAAAACTGGTAAGAGGCCAGGTGGCCATGTTGGGCGAAAAATTTCTTGGTCCTATCCTACTGCCAAAGAATTAGAAAACAAGTGGCTAGATATCCCAAACTCAGAGTCAAGATTTAAGGCACAAGAAATTGCAAACTTCGCAGCATCGAAGGAAGGACTTCCTTTTAAATGGTTTGGTTGCGACTTACATGACAAATCTGGGGTTTATTGTTGTGGTACAGTTTACTCTGCCTACAAGGAATTTGGTATTAGGGTTCCAGGTCCAGATGATTGTAATATGTATGCCGACAAGGGTTACCAAATGGTTAAGGCCCAATACACTCGTGCAGAAGAATTTGGAGGCATTTATGTAAATAGAAATGAAACTTTATATCCTGGCGATGTATTGTTCTACAAAAATCCAAAGTGGACTTATGGCTACAATCATGCTGCAATTTATCTAGGAGTCAATGGCGGAAGAAAAATTATAGTTCACGCAACCCTAGCAGACGGACTTGTAAGTGAATCCGAGTCAAAAGTTAACTCTTGGGGTTATAAACCCTTAAGGGCTGTGAGATATATAAAATAACTTACTACTTCTTAATAAAAACTTATAAAAATAAATACGCAAATAAAAAAAGACTGACTCAGAATTTTCTGTTTCAGTCTTTTTATTTAATAATATTTTTCATTGATATAGTGATCTATGATGGAAGTCTTAATTCCGTCGTCAAAAATTTTTTCTTCTTGAAGGACTTTCAAAAGCCAGTCAGCCTTTGAATGAAAGATTGCCTCTTTCTTGTCCTCTAGAACTATTTCATAAAGCTCATTTCTCAAGGCCTTTGATTGGCACTTTATATAATAAGCCTTCATATTTCTAAAGTCTTGAATTTTTAAAATATTTAAGACAGACTTGTCCTTAAGCTCGTAGTATTTATTTGTTAAATTCAGATAATAGTTGTAGTACTTTGAATGTTTTTTTGTATTCCTAACATCCTTGGAAAGAGCCCTGTAGTACTTTGCCATAACATTATAGTATTGGTAGTTGTACATCCCCTTTTCATAGGAGTCAACCTTTATATAGGGTCTTGCATTTCTCAAGGCAAAATAATCAAAATTCTTTTGCAAAAATTCCCTCTTGGTGAGTTCGCCATTTGTGTACTGACTTATGAGAAAGGACCTATGTTCAAAAAAATCTTCAAATACTCCTCTTTTTTTCTTTAAATCCACGCAACACCATTAATCACACTTAGAAATATTGGGATTACCATTGCTAAAACGAGGAGGATCGCAATAATTCTAACTATTGTTTTTCTATCCACTTATAACACCTTATTTGCTAGTAACTTCTAGACATTTATCCTTTAATGATTCAGGCATGTCTTCCTTTAAGTAATCAACGTTAATAAAAATTTCTTTGTTTGCAGCATCAGGAATTTTAGCAACCTTGTTGTAAAGGTGTTCTAGGTCTTCAACGTTAAGTTTAAGAACTTTATAAATTCCATCAACATAAATCTTGTGTAGGTCATAATCCATTGCAAGAAGTCCACAGATAAAACCGTAAAAACTGTCAATTGAGTTTAATCTGTATTCAGTAGCATTAATAAGTCTTACATTGTAATCAAGACTAAAAATGTGATCGTCATCAACTTCTACAAAAGCAATATTTCCATCGCCTTGTTTCATATCTTCATTAGCGTTGTCGATTAACCATCTTGTTTTTCCAGAGCCTTTGCTTCCTAAAATATACTTTATCATAGTAATTCTCCTTTCACTAGATCACCTTGGGTGTATCCATTTTCTTGCATCTCATTAACAATGTCATCTCTAATTTTCCACCAGGAAGTATTCCAATTGCAGAAGAGAGAATCTTCATAAGGTGCTCTTCCAATTATTCTTTCAACTATTATATCATCTTTAAGATTTCTTAAAAAGAGTATAACTTTTTTCTTGTAGTCCTCTAAAGAAATAGGTTCTATCTCGCCCCTTTCATACATCTTGCCTAGGGCTGTGCCTTTTAAGATATAAAGAGCGTGAAGCTTAACTTCATCGACGCTAAGGGCATTTAATATCTTTGCACCTTCTACAATGTCTAAGTCGTCATCCCAAGGGAGACCAACAATCATATGGGTACAAATATTTAAATTCCTTTTTTTTAGCTTAATTGCTGCGTCAATAAATTCAGCGAGACCGTGTCCCCTATTTAATTTCTTCAAGCTATGATAGTTTGCAGTTTGAAGACCAATTTCAAGAGTTACGAAGTATTTCTTGTTTAATTCTTCTAAGTAGTCTAGGTGTCTCTTGGGAAGGTAGTCAGGTCTAGTTGATATACTAAGTCCTACTACATCTTCAATAAGGGACTCTTCAATTACCCTCTTAAAATCTTCAAAGGGCATGTAGGTGTTTGTAAAATTTTGAAAATAGGCTATAAATTTTTTAGCCTTGTATTTCTTTTTTATGTGGTCCATATTTTTTAAAAGTTGCTCCCTTACAGATCCTTCACTGTTTTCGAAAGAGCCACCTTCTTCACCACAAAAAATACATCCACCTCTTCCACAAGTTCCATCCCTATTGGGACATGTTAAGTCAAGTTTGACTGGAAGCTTATAAACTTTTTCGCCAAACTTGTCTCTTAAAAAGTCTGAGTATTTTCTATAAGCCATATAGAAAATTATTCTTCGTCTTCGTCGTCAAAAATTTCTTCGAAAGTCTTTGAAACTTTTTCAAATTCTTCTTCAGATTCAATAGTATCAAGTTCTACTTCTTCTTCGTTGATTTCCTTGTACTTGTAAATAAATACATCTTCGCCATCTTCTTCATCTTCAGGAAGTAGGGCAATGTATTCTTGATCTTCACATTCAAAAATTCCAAGAACTATACATACCATTTCACTGTCATCTTCTAAAGTAAGAGTGATAGTTTGGTAGCCGTCTTCATGTTCGTGGTCGTGTCCACAACCACAGTCGCATCCACAATCTTCGTCGTGTTGGTGTAGGTTTTTTTCTTCGTTATTCATATTTCCTCCAAATTAATTTATTTTAATTTATTTTAATTTTTCTAATATTTTTATTAAGAAATCAAATACCCTTTCAGTTGATGAAATAGAAAGGTGTTCGCCAGGTGCGTGTACTCCCTTCATATTTGGTCCAATAGAAAGCATATCTATATCTCCAATTGTTTCAACAAAAATACCACATTCTAGGCCAGCGTGAATTGCTTCAAGCTTAAATTCTTTTCCACTTACTTCCTTATAAGCTTCCTTAGCCACTTCTCTAAGAGGTGAAACTTCTTTATATTCCCATGCGGGGTATTTTGTTATAATTTCTACTTCTGCTCCAAGATTTTTTGCAGCAATTTTGTTTACACTTCCAATGTATTCCTTAGCAGATGATACAGAAGATCTTATATTAGAAATAATATGAACTTCATCTTCGTGATTTTCAATTACTCCAACATTTACAGAAGTTTCTACTAGACCAGGAATGTTCTTACTCATTGCAATGACACCATTAGGTAGTAGGTTGATAAGATCAACTATCCTATTCTTTAAATCATCTGTAAAGGCCTTGTCGCAAGTTTCCTTTGACTTTTCAAAATTAAGTCTTACATCTGGGTCAACTTTTCCAAGTTCAGTAACAAATTCTGAATTTAATTCCACAATTACATCTTGAACTTTTTTTATGTCTTCATCTTTTACTGCTACGAGAGCTCTTGCATATCTAGGAATAGCATTTGGTTTTGCTCCACCTTCGATTTCAATTAAGTCTCCGTCAACCTTTTGGAATAAGCTATAAAGACTTCTTCCTAAAATTTTAACTGCGTTGCCAAGACCAACTTGAATTTCTTGTCCAGAGTGACCACCCTTTAATCCATTAACTATAACTTCATAAATAGTTTTGTCCCTATCTAAATCTTTAAATTCTTTTTTAAGTTTTAAAAGGTCTCTTTCTGCGCCTGCACAAGAGATACATCCAACCCCTTCAGTTTCAGAGTCAATGTTTAGTAGTCTCTTAGATGTAACCATTCCTTTTTCAAGATTTCCAGCACCTGTCATTCCACTTTCTTCATTAACAGTGAAGAGGGCTTCAATCTTAGGATGTTTGTATTCATCAGATTCTAATAGAGCAAGCGTCATTGCCACAGCAATGCCATTGTCTGCACCAAGTGTTGTTTCACGCGCAATAATTAAGTCTCCATCAATCTCATACTTTATTGAATCTTTAGAAAAATCAATTGTACATTCTGGAGTCTTTTCACAAACCATGTCCATGTGACCTTGTAAGATAATACTGTCTACATCTTCATAGCCTTCTGTTGCTTCTTTAACTATTACAACGTTTCCAATTGTATCAGTTCTGTATTCCAAGTTGTGATCTTTTGCAAAAGAAATTAAGTAGTCTCTTATTTTTTCTTCTTCAAAGGAACATCTTGGAATTTTTGTCAATTTATCAAAATAATAAAATGTTCTGTTCTCTAATAAGGTATCTTTATTTTTCATTTAAACCTCCTAGGTCTATTATACATAAGAAGTGTTAATAATTACATATTAAAAAGTATAATTGTCTTTAAATATTTTAAGCATTCTGTCCCTTGATTTGGTATCAGACTTTTCTATTTCGCAAAGCACGTTTCTAAACTTAGTTAGAGATTTATCCATTAAAAATTCAAGAGAAGGTGTCTTTCTAAACTCTTCTAAAACAAGAGACAAAACTTCCTTTTCAAATTCTTGCGACTTCTCTTTTGAAAGTTCCTTGTCTTCACAGAGTTTTCTTAGGCTACAAGTATACTCATATCTCACAAAAATAATAAACTCAGTCAATATGTCGCTATAAGATTCTTGTAACAATCTCTGTAAGATTTTAAAGAAAATATTCCAATCTAGGTCACTGTTTAATACCTTGCTAAAAACTTCTATTATTCCCTTGGAAAAATTGTCATAATATCTTGGATTATTCTTAAATACAATGTACTCTTCAAAGTCCATTTCATTTCCAGAAACAGAGTTCACCTTGTTAATTAAATTTATGAAATTTTCTCCATAACTCAAGTCCTTATTTCTCGAAGACTTCATAAATAGAAAATCTACAACTATGTCTGTTATAATTTTTATGTTTAAATATATTCCCAGCTCTTCATGAATTTTCGTAGTGAATACATCGTGAAGGATCTTTGACAAAAGTTTCTTTAATTGTAACTCTGCAGAAATTGTCTCTGAAGCATCCTGCTTCTTTACATGGTCGTAAAGTATCATAAGCTGCTTGTCAATCATCTTTAGGTTGTCATTAATGGAATTCATAATTTCCCTAAAGAAGCCTTCGGTAACAATGTAGTTGTAATTTTTGTAAAGTAGCTTGTGGTCAATTTCTCCCCAAAATACATTTACAAAGGACTTTATCTGAAGCTCAAAACAATAGATATAAGACCCTGTATCATATTCACCATCAAGTTTAAACATTGTGAAACCATTTGCAAGAGTTTGAGGTTGGGGGTCATCTAGCTTAAGTCTAATCTTTCTATTTTTATTAGACCTATAATAACCCCTGTCGGACTTTATTGTGAAGTCCTTGATAATTTTTTTATAAAGATCTTCTTCGTCCTTGATAAAACGGCATTCAACTCTAATTCCAACTAAATCTTGAATGTACTTAAATCCACTAACAGGATCAGGAAACCTCATGAAAAAATTTCTCCTAATGAGTTTTTCTCGTAAGGATTCCTGAGTTTTTATTCTTGTAGTGATATTTGTAAGTCTATCATCATCTAAAAATAAATCTGTAAAATACTTTTTAAGCTCTTTATTAACTCCCGCAAGTTCAATTTTATGGTAATCAAAAAGATTCATTACATCATCGATGTAATTAAAAAGCTCAAGTTTCATAGTCCACCTAGATGTTCATTTTTACTTCGTATTTATCTTTTAATTCTGTGATTTTTTTGTTGTAAATTTCTTGTTCCTTTTGTCTTCTAACTTGTTCCACAATTCTATCTTTAACTTCGTCAAAAGAAAGTTCCCTTGCATCATTCTTTTGGTTGATTTTTATAATGTGGTAACCAAATTGAGTTTTAACTGGTTCAGTAATAGTTCCAACTTCGTTTTCAAAAACTGCATCTTCAAATTCTTTTACCATTTGTCCCTTAGTGAAAGTTCCAAGATTTCCACCCTTTTCCTTTGATGGGCAAGTTGAATATTCCTTTGCAAGTTCTTCAAAGTCTCCGCCATTTTTAATTTTTTCATAGATTTCTCTCGCCTTGTCTTCTTCTTCAACTAAGATGTGAGAAGCATCAGCAGATTCTCCTTGCTTAAAGGCATCTTTGTTTTCTTCATAGAACTTTTTGATGTCTTCATCTTTAACTTCAGCAGTAGCAAGAAGCTTTCCAAGTGCATATGTCTTTAGCATACTTTCCTTTGTCTTTTCAACAACTTGGATGAATTCATCTTCCTTGTCCATGCCCTTTTCCATTGCATCTTCGTATAAAAGAGCTTGGTAAACTAATTCATTTACTACGTCCTTATTTAATTCTTCTCCACCAAAATATTGTTTTAATTGTGGGTTAAGTGAATCAATAAATAAATTGTAGTCCACTCCTGTGATTTTTTTACCATTTACTTCTGCTAAAACTTTATCTTTATCCATTATTACCTCCGTAATTTTCTTTCTAATTTATTATCTTTTCTATGAATATGTTAACATTTGAAAAATATTTTTTCAACTTATTGGGGTCTCAGAGACGCCACAAATCCTTGCATAAATTTGACTTTGATCTTTGCTCTTGAAGAAGAAATAAAACCTATCCTCTTCTCTATAAAAATCAATTACAATCTCATCGCCTAACTTCAATTCATTAATATAGTTTACGATTATGTCTTTAAACTTTACATGAGCGTAGTCTTGAGTAAGAGCTTCATAAATAAGTTCAAGATAGACAGAATTGTTGACGTGATTATTAAAATCTAAGTCACGTCTTAAAATTTTATAAGAAAATCTATTTGCTATCTCAAGCTCACTTGGCTCATTAACTCTTTCAATACTTTTGAAAATTCTATTTCCATTATTTCCATAAATTTCTGCGACTTCCTCAGGAATTTTTATTGCTTTTCTCTACTCTACATCTATTAACAAAAATATAGCTGAAGCTTCAATAACTTTTTCGCCTTGGCAATAAACTTCAAACTCACGAAAGGCATTTATGTTTTTAAATCCACTTGCCCAAGTTTTAATTTTTATTTTCTCATGACTTCTTGGGTACCTATTAATTTTTATTTTCCACTTATAAATCATCCATGTGTAACCCATGTCTAATAACTTTTCATTGCTAAGTCCAAGATCTATTGACTGATAGTTTGACGTTTCTATTAAGTAACTTACAAGATGATTGAGCTTTAGTTCTCCATCACTTGATAAAAAATTCATCACTTCATATTCTTTACAAAAAATTTTCATAAGAACCTCCAAATTTATTTTAACATAACTTTACTAATTCATAGGTACAAGAGAGCTTGCAAGCTTATTAAGTTTACTTTAAATATACCTTATGGTAAAATTTACAGAAAGAGACAAAAATTTATGAAGCGCCTGAGCCCTAGTGGCTGACGAGGTATGAGGTTATCGAAAATCGGCGGATGCCTCAAAGGTTTCACAGCCTAAACATTTTACAAAAAATAAAAGTAATTTTATAACAAAATAAATGTAGTGAGTCTCTAACAAATTGGAGGTAGAAATATGTGCGGAATAGTTGGATATATTGGAAAAAATAATGCAACGAAATTAGTACTAGAAGGTCTCAAAAAATTAGAATACAGGGGTTATGACTCTGCAGGACTTTCTTTTATAAAAGATGATAAATTAGTAACATTTAAGAAAAAGGGTCGTATAAAGGCTCTTGAAGAATCCTTTGACATTGATAAGTACCCTTCTAATGTTTGTATTGGTCACACAAGATGGGCAACTCACGGAGAGCCAAATGAAATTAACGCTCACCCTCACCTAAGTTCTGACAAAAAAGTTTCTGTTGTTCACAACGGAATCGTAGAAAACTACTTAGAACTTAGAAATATGTTAGTAGAAAAGGGACACACTTTCCTTTCACAAACAGATACAGAAGTTATTCCTAACTTGATATCAGAAGAATATGATGGCGACATCTTGGAAGCTGTCTTTAAATCAACTGACATCTTAAAGGGAGCCTACAGTCTTGGAATCATTGATGAGAATGAACCTAATAGACTAATAGCTGTTAGGAACTCTTCACCTCTTCTCTTTGCTATCTGTGATGATGGATACTTTGTAGCAAGTGATATTACATCTGTTATTGAACACACTAATAAGATTATTTATCTTGAAGATGGCGATGTAGTTGACATGAGAGAAGACTCTTACACAATTTATGACAAGGACCATAAGAAAGTAGAAAGAGAAATTACTGAAGTTGAGATTTCTGCATCAGATGCATCAAAGGAAGGTTATGACCACTTCCTTATTAAGGAAATTCATGAGCAACCTTCCATCCTAAAAGAAGTTATTTCAATTAAACACAAGGACTACAAGATTAATCTACCAGCAGAAGGAAGCTTATCTCTTGAAGAACTAGAGAATATTGACAAAATATATGTAACTGCTTGTGGCACTGCCTTCCACGCAGGAGAAGCTGGCAAGTATGCAATAGAAAATCTTTGTGGCATACCAGTGATATCAGAAATTGCATCTGAATTTAGATACAAGAATATGTTCTTAGACGACAGGTCTCTTGTAATCTTTGTATCTCAATCTGGAGAAACAGCAGATACCCTAGCAGCTCTTAGAGAAGCTAAAAAAATCGGAGCAAAGACTCTTGCTGTTACAAATGTTGTTGGCTCTTCTATCTCTAGAGAAGCAGACAAGGTTATCTATTGTTATGCAGGACCAGAAATTTCTGTTGCCTCAACAAAGGCCTACACAACACAGGTTATTTCACTTTACTTCTTGGCTATGGACATTGCTCTTAAGTTAAATAAAATTTCTCAAGATGAAGTTAAAAATATAATTGAAAATATGGAAAAACTTCCATCACAAATTGAAGAAATCTTAAAGCACAAGGAAGAATTTAAAGAAATTGCAGACTCAATTAAAAATGCTAAATCAATTTTCTACACTGGTAGATCTCTTGACTATATAACAGCAAAAGAAGGAGCCTTAAAGTTAAAAGAAATTTCTTACATTCACACAGAAGCCTTCCCTTCTGGAGAACTTAAACACGGCTCAATTGCCCTTATAGAAGAAGGCACACCTGTTATCTCGGTTGCACTTTATAGCAAGATTCTTGATAAAACTGTTTCAAATAACCAAGAGCTTATTGCAAGAGGAGCAAAAGTTATTTCAATATCAGAAGAAGGAAATGAATTTGTAAAAGATTCTTCAGATGAAATGATAGAAATTCCAAAAACTATTGATCTCTTGACACCACTTCTTGCAGTAATACCTGAACAACTAATAGCTTATTACACTTCAGTATTACTTGGCAATGACGTAGACAAACCTAGAAACTTAGCAAAATCAGTAACTGTTGAATAATCAAAAGGCTGCCTGAGGGCAGCTTTTTTAGATTAAATTTATTTGGGTATAAAAAACAAAATGGAGTTGAATTTTATGACTTATTACATATACCTAATCTTAGCCCTTGTGGCAATATATTTTTCCTATTTATTTACCCTAATCGAGAATGCCTACTTGGCTCTTGGGTCTGTAAAATTATCTAGGCTTGAAGACTTAGAAGTAAAAAATATCTCAGTGATAAAAAAACTTGTGAAGAAAGAAAATATTTATTCCACAACTTTAATTTTGGATTATTTTTCTAATTCACTTTCAATTATCTTTACCTCTCTATTCTTCTACGATTATTTCGATATACTTGGACTTGTCATAGGAATAATACTCTCTACGATTATAATAATAATTTTTGGAGAAAGTTTGCCAAGGAACTTGGGCAAAAATAACTACGAAAAAATTGTGCCAAAGTATGCAAAATTTTTAAATTTTTTAATTACAATTTTGAGACCTTTTTCAATGTTCATAAACTTCTTGTCCCAATCTATAATAAAAATTGTAATCAAGGACAAGGACTACAAGGCACCAATAATTACAGAAGAAGACCTAATTGATGCCATGGACCTTGGTATGGAAGAAGGAATTATAAATAAAAATGAGTCAAGGATGATCCAAAATGTAATTGACTTTAAGGACAACTACGCCAAAGACATTATGACACCAAGAACTGACATAGTTGCTATAGACATCGAAGAAAGCTTTGATGAAATAATAGAAAAAATTTCTGAATATTCTTATTCAAGAATGCCAGTCTATGAAGACAATCTCGACAATATTGTTGGCATCTTAAATGTTAAGGACATCTTCCACATGGATAGGACTAAGTCCCTTTCCGATAACAAAGAATTTTTCAAGAAGGCCTTCTTCACCTTTGAGTACAAACCAACAGGGACCCTCTTCTCTGAAATGAGGCAGAAAAAATTATCCGTTGCCATAGTTACAGACGAGTATGGTGGAACCGAAGGTATGATTACCTTTGAAGACATCTTCGAGAAAATCGTTGGACAAATTTCTGACGAATACGACAAAGAAGAAGATGAAGAAATCCTACAAGTTGGTCCAAACAAATATATTATTGAAGCTTCAATAAATATTGACGAGATAAATCAAATCTTTGGAACAGAACTTGAGTGCCAAGAGTTTGACTCCCTTGGTGGTTATATAATCGAAAATATTGACAGGTTCCCTAAGCTCAACGAAGTCATAACAATTGGCGATCTTAAATTTACTATTGTCAAAAAGACAAAGAACAGGATTGAAAAAATTCTTGTGGACTTCCCAGCAGACATAAAAAAATAAAAATTTGTAAAAAAATAAGAGATTCGCAATTGAATCTCTTTTTCTTTGCCATTAATTTTTAAACTTCAACAACCTGGATATTGGAATTTTTCCAGCTTGCTTTCTCTCCCAATCTCTCAACAATACCAATTAAAATTTCATCTTCTTCTTGCTCTTCATCTAGGGGCAAGACTCTTGTGTCTAAGTCGTGAGGAATCATTTCAACAACAGGTCCCAAGTCTCTGTGAACAATGACCCTATTATTTAAATTCTTAAGCTCTTCCCTATCCTCTACCTTAATATACTTTCCATCTTTTCTAGTGTAGAAAAAAATATCTTTTCCATATTTTTCTCTATAATAAATTATGTAAGTCTCACAAGAAAATTGAAAACTTCCAAGTGGACTAATGTCAAAAATTACTTTTTTCATTATCTCACCTGGAAGTATTATATCATAGATTATTTAATTTTATAATTTAAATAAATTTTTTGTAAACTTTTCATTAAATATGACGTACTATAGAAGAAATAACTTCTTCCCTATTCATTTCCTTCTTTGGATTAAAGTTTTTCTTTTCATCCAAAGTCAAGTACTTTGCATTAAGTGCCTTGTTAACAGATTCTCTTGCATATTTTGCAATCTTCTTCCTATCCTTCATACTAACATTTTTGCTGTTATTTAGTTCAAAAATATTTGCAATAACAACTGCATAGTCTTCCCTAGTCATGTGATCCTTTGGAGCAAAAGTTCCTTCTCCCTTTCCACTCATAATTCCAAGATCATAAGCCATGTTAACATATTGGTTGTCTGTGTCCTTGAAGTGCTTAACAGAACCTTGAGAAGATCTCTTGTATTTTATCTTGTAGGCCTTAACTGCAATTTCTGCAAATTCTTCCCTAGTAATTTTTGCTCTTGTATCAGTTGCAACTTCTTTAGAAAAAAGTTTTAAATCTTCTGCCTTCAATAAATCTTGATAGGCCCAGTTGCTGTAATTTCTAAAAACAGGAGCCTTGCCTAAGTGAAGTTCATTGGAAAATCCTGAAAACTTGTCCTTATTGGCAAATCTAAGTCTAAAGGCATATCCACTTGAAGGTCCAACAGCAGAATCTAATTCCTTTTGGCTAATAGAAACAAAATTTTTATCGTCCTTGGAGATAATATTTTTCTTAAATAATCCCTTAGATTCATTACCCTCGCTCTTAACTTCAATTTCTATTTCGTCTTTAGCCTTGGCATTTTTAATTTCAAAATTATAAACATCACTTTCCTTAATTGCACTTACATTTAAAGGCATGGCTGCTTCTTTAGATGCAAAAACACCAAGAGGTGCTGCAATTAAAATTATCATCAATATAAGTATTCTTTTCATTCTTTCACCTCGAGGAATTATATTATCAAAAAGTCTGGTAAAAGTCTTACTTATGAAGGCTTTGTAATCAATTTGTAATCTTTATACTAATAGATGAAAGTGAATTTATAAAAACTAAGAAAAATTTTAAATCAAATTCCCAAAGACTTCATTAAATTCTTTTTGTCTTCAAGATTTTTTTCTTCTTCCTTAACCCTATCTTCCATTTCCCTAGCAACTTCTTCTTTCACATCTTCTGGAAGGCTCTTATCTGCAAAGGGATAAACTGTTTTGTTTTCCTTTTCTGCATGATTTCTAAGTAGCTCAACATAGGACATGGCATTAGTTATTATGTGTAACTTAGCAAGATCATCTGAAGTTTCTTCAAATAAATTCAAGTTATTTTCTAACTCCATTACATAACCCCTTGCCATTTGATGTTCTACAAGCATGCCACCACGTACAACTTTTTCTGCAAGAGGTCCAAGATTATCAAGCATTGCCTTAAATAAAATGTCCTCTTCCTTCTTGTGGTGAAGTCCATCGGCATATAATCTTATAAAACTTATAGCCCTCCTAAAAAATTCAACATCTACTTGTCCCTTAAGAATTTCCAAACACTTTTCTTCCATTCTATTGCAAAAAGCTAAAATTTCTTCGTGCTCATCTTCCAAGTATTCAATCGTAAATTTTAAAGAATCCATTTATTCACTTCCTAATTACATAAGTTTCATTTATCTTTTCATATTTTAATCCAGAATTCTCTAAACTTCCACCTATAAAAGCATCTCTTAGGTCCCAATACAAATCTGGATTTACATAATTCGCCCAAATATCCCTGTGAAGGTCTCTTACAACTTCAAAAACAAATTCATCTTCATCATTTTTTACAATCATGAGAGAGTGGTCGCAAGGCATCCCATCTAAAAATTTTGAAGTAATAAAGTTGAAGGCTTCACCAGGAGTATCTCCAGCCTCATAAGATTTTCCAAAGTCGTAGAATTTGTTTTTTAAATCTTCTATGTCAAACTCCTTTAACAAAACTCCCACTGTCTTAGCAAGTCGGTTTTCACTTCTTCTCACTCTTTCATCAAGCCAGCCGTGAATATTACCTTCGTCAATAATATCCTTTAAGTCGCCCTTCTCTATTGGAAATTCCTTATCAAGGTCCTTGCTTAAACTAATTTTTTCATCTTCATCAGTTAAGTCAAGTAAACTTGTTAGCAATTCTTCTTGAAATAAAATCTTTTCGTACATCAAATGGTGAATGTATCCTAAAAATAAACTCATTGTATCCCTCTTTTCTATTTTGATTTTACCATTATTTGCAAAAAAATAACGTGATTTTTATCACATTTATTATAATTTAAATTTGATTTTTTTGATAAAGTAGTAAACTATAAATAAGAAATACTTTAGGAATCTAAAGGAGGAGCTTATGAGTCCACAAATTATAAAATTTTTAACATTTCTACAACCCAACTACATAACAAGTATTGTAGAAATAATTTTTCTTATTTTGATATTAAATAAGCTAAAAGAAATCAGTAATAAGAGGTGAGCTTATGGAAAAATATACAGAAACAATAAGAATAGGAATTCATTTGATCCTAAACCTAGGACTAGAATTTATAAAAATTTACTTACTTGCAAGAATCCTAGGCTTACTTAAAAAATTTGATAATTAATATAAAAAGAAAGGTCGCAAAACCTCTCTAATTTTTTGCATATAAAATTTTAAAAATTCAAAGTCAATTAAGGCAAATCATAACCACCGGCTAAGCCGGTGGTTTGTTTTGCCCCTATAAGGGGCTGTTA
>OGTK01000131.1_pt1 | contig 37542 bp, 29 predicted proteins | sample 1574561 | NCBI WGS metagenome assembly OGTK01 (sample SAMN03295812, study PRJEB24534) | human gut metagenome | isolation source: fecal sample 2 from infant 2 | host: Homo sapiens | place: USA: Pittsburgh, PA | collected 2014-07 | reverse complement strand
CGGTGGGATGAGTAAGCCTGAGGCGATGGTGCGTTTCGGTATTGCGAGCGCGACATCGTTGAAGAAGTGGTGCAGGCTGTACCGCGAGGGCGGCGCGCAGGCGCTCAAGCCCAAGCCCAAGGGCAGGCCAAAGGGGGCGGTGCCACCAACGCGTGAGGAGGAACTCGAAGAGCGCGTGCGCAAGCTCGAGGCGCAGGTGGCGTACCTAAAAAAATCGATTGCCCTGAAGGCGCAGAGGCGCTCCCAAACCGGGACAAAGCCCTAGTGGTCGCTGAGCTTTCAGGGCGCGGACATGCGGTGTGTGATCTCCTCGAGGCCGCCGGTCTTGCCAGGTCGAGCTACTACTACGCGCTGGCTCACCCCCAGCAGCCAACCAGGGTGTATCTGCGGCCCAAGGTTGCCCAGATTTTTTCACGAACCCCCAATGGGTGTGGTCACAGGCAGGTCGCCATGTGCCTGCGCGCTGAGGAAGGGGAGCGCATCGCCGATAAGACGGTCTTGAAGATGATGCGCGAAATGGGGCTGCGCTGCGGCATACGCCGCGAAACGAAGTACCACAGGTACAACTCCTACAAGGGGGACGTGGGGCAAAGTTTCGACAACATCATCGGCCGCGACTTTAAGGCCGATGGGCCCTGGCAGAAACTCGGTACCGACGTCACCGAGTTCAAGCTCTCCTTCGGTAAGGCCTACCTCGCTCCGGTCTACGACTTTGCCAGCAAAGAGATCGTCGCCCACTCCATATCGATGTGTCCCAACCTCGCCCAACAAAAAGAGATGCTCCAGATGCTCATGGACGCCAAGCCCGCAGGGGCCGAGCCGATCTTGCACTCGGACATGGGATGGCAATACCAGCACAAGGCCTACATCAGTGCGCTCGCCGATAACGGTTTCATCCAGAGCATGTCACGCAAAGGCAACTGCATCGACAATGGCGCCACCGAGCAGGTCTTCGGGCACCTCAAGGACGAGTTCTTTCGCGGCCAGGACTGGCAGACCTTCGAGAGCTTCAAAGCCGACCTCGAGGCTTACATCACGCACTGGAACACAACAAGACGCCAAGTAAAGCTCAAGGGCCTGACCCCGGCAGAATACCGGGATCAGGCCCTACAGGAAGCCGCATAACGGCTACCATTAAACGCGTCCAAGTTTCGGGGCGCAGTTCAGTCCGACACCCGGAGGCATTGCACTACTTAGCAGGGCATTGCACTAGCTACTATCCAGTGCAATGCTCCCCCATCTAGTGCATTGCTCCTTCAACTAGTGCAACGCTTCGGAGCCACAAGCTCCGCCATTGTTCGCACAGCAACTCCCACACCCGGCACTGCACCCGTTACGGGACGCTACACCCGTTACGGGACGCTACACCCGTTACGGGACGCTGCACCTCTTACGGGACGCTGCACCCGATCAGAACGGGTGCACTGCCTACGGATCGGGTGCAGCGCCCACACTCACATGCCCAACCACGGCGAGCATCCGGCAGCCCGCATCCTACGCCCCGCCACTGTCCCCACAATCACCAATTCCGCACGTAATTCCCCGACGGCCGGACGGATCAACACCGCAAAAACCGCAGGATTTCAACGTTCTGACTTAAACTTTTGAAGCATCCGCAGGGGAATTACGTGCGAAATTTGGGGGACACACCCGGACGGACACTCAGCTCACCATCCGTGAATCACACCATCAACAGACAACCCCCGCAGCCGAGAGGCCGCGGGGGGCATGAAGTCTGGCAACGCGCTCACCACGAGCCAGTCGCCGGTGAAATGCCGAAACGACAGAACCTCGCCGACACCAGCAGATGCCGAAACGACGCCAACCTACCGCGGCCAACGAGCCACTGACGTCGAAACGATAGAAATCCGCCGACACCAACAGACACCGGCTCAGAAACTCAGACGCTCAGCGGCCCTCGAGGTAGCTCTTCGCTGCGGCCAGGACCTGTTCCCACATGCCGATCGCATCCTCGTACGCCTGGCGGGCCTCGGCCTCGTCGTCGGAGACCGACGCCAGACCGGACTCCTCCACGTGGATGGCGACGCCGCCGCGCTCCTCGGACAGGGAAACCTCGACGCGGGTCGCGTACTCGTCCGGCAGCTCGTCGTCGGCCAGCGGATACCAGCGGAAGGCGACGACATCCATGGGGTCCTCGTCGGCCTTTTCGATCAGCCAGTCGCCGGCATCCGGGTCGCTCACGCGGTACAGGCCATCGTCCCCGAGCGTCACCTCGTGGTCACCCAGCGGGCCATCGTTGACCCACCAGCCCGGCTCGGACACGAGCGCCCATGCGGCCTCAACGTCGCAGTCGACGACCACGTCGGTCGCGACGCGATCCAGATCGTCCTCAACATCGTCGTCAGAAGTCATGCCAAAGAAGCTCATGCATCAACGGTACCGGCTCGGGCGCTCCCAGGCACGCGAATGGACACCCGAACGGGTGCCCATCTCCGCGCGCATACGACGAGGCCGTGGCCGGCCCCGCGGGTAAGCGGGAGTCGGCCACGGCCTCGTCGTGTCAAAAAGCCTCAGGCGAGACGCGTGATGCGGTAGCGCCAATCCACGGGGCCGACCTCGAGGGTCTCCACGCGGTAGTGCTGCTCGGAGTCCTGCAGGTGCGCGAACAGCGGCTCGGGCTGGTGGGGCGCGCAGATCTGGATGTTCTCGCCGACGGGCAGGTTATCGACCGCCGCGAAGAGGACCGCGTGACGCACGACGCGGGGGATCGAGTGGATGACCAGCTCGTCCGCGCCGGGGCGGTGGATGACGCCGGCACCACCGGCGTGGACGTTGCCCGCCGAGGGGGCGCCGTCGCCACAGCCGCAGCCACCGGCCGTAGAGGCGAGAGGCTCGGCAGCCATCTCGTGGGGGCGCTCCGCGGGGGCCTCGTGGCCACCGCAGCCGCAGCCAGCGTGCTCGGCAGGGGCCTCGGCGACCTGGGCAGCGTGGCCGTGGCCGTGACCACCACAACCGCAACCCGCGTGCTCAGCGGGAGCCTGCTCGGCGCGCGCCTTCTTACCCTCGCCACCGCAGCCGCACCCGCAGCCGCCGTCCGTGGACGGGACGGTGTTGGCGTCGACCAGCTTGAACATCTGACGGTCAGTCATGTCTTTTCCTTATCCTTCGGCCCGACGGGCCATTTCAGCGAACCTTACCCAGTGTAGGCATGCCTCAGCCGGCCGCGCGCGTTCACTTAATGAGGAACTCGGCCTCGACCTCGACGCTCACGTTGAGGGGCAGCGCGGCGACGCCGACGGCGCTGCGCGCGTGCTGGCTGCCGAAGATCTCGCCGAACAGCTCGGAGGCGCCGTTGATGACGCCGGCCTGGCCGTAGAAGTCGGGGCGCGAGGACACGAAGCCCACGACCTTCACGACGCCCGCGAGGTTGTCGATGCCGCCCGCAACGGAGGCCGCCGCGGCCAGGGCGTTGAGGGCGCACACGCGCGCCGCATCCTTGGCGTCCTCGGGGTCCGCGCCGTCCTCGCCGACCGCGCCGATGCACACGGGCTCGCCGTTCACGACGGGGATCTGGCCGGAGGTGCGCACGACGCCGCGGTCGATGACGGCCGGCACGTAGGCGGCGACGGGGGTGGCGACGGCGGGCAGTTCGAGGCCGAGCTCGGCGAGCTTCTCGGAGGGGAGCATGAGGGGTCCTTTCGTTGTCATCGACGAGGCCGGGGCCTCGTCCTCCTGTTCCAGTTTAGTTGCGCTGTTCCCGGGGGTGGCGAGCGAGGGTGCGGGCGTGAGATACCGGCTGGGGCCTCGTCGATGAGGAGTGAGCAGGAATAAGCGTGCGCCCCGCGTGTCGACAATCACGCGGGGCGCACTACTGGGAAGCCTCAGCCCTGGGGTGCGGCCGGGGGCTGACCGCCCTGTCCCGGACCGCCCGCCGGGGGCTGGCCACCCTGTCCCGGACCTCCCATCGGAGGCTGACCGCCGGCCGGGGGCTGTCCGCCCATCCCCATGCCGCCCTGACCGGCGGTCGCTTCGGTGGCGGTGCCGTCGACGCTCACCGTGTAGGTGGAGCCGTTGGTCATGCCGGAGGTCGAGTAGATGACGTTACCGAAGGCCTTCAGCGAGGTGTAGGTGCCCAGAACCGAACCGGAGGAGTCGGTGATCGTCACGGTCGACCCGGCGGAACCGGAAGCCGCAGCGGAGATCCAGCCCTGGCCGTCGGTCGTGGTCGGCGTCTCCACCATCTCGTTCGTGGCGAAGGCAATGACCGTGCCGCCCGTGATGCTCATGGCGCCGTTGGAATCCAGGGCGCCGTTCGCGCCGGACGCCGGGCCGTAGACGGTCGTCGTGCCGCCGCTGATGGTCAGCGAGCCGTTGGAGTCGAGGCCGTCGCCGTTCGCGTTGACGGTCACGGTTCCGCCGGTGATGGTGAGCTGCTCGCCCGTGTCCTCCATCGAGCCGCCGCCGTCAGCCATGCCGCCGGGGCCCATCTGCTCGGTGGTGGTCGCGGTGGTGTCGGTGGTGGTCGCGGAGTCCGAGCTGGACTCGGCAACTGCGGCCAGGCCGGCCTCGACCGTGATCGAGCCCGAGGCGTTGATACCGTCGTCGCTCGAGGTCAGGTCGACGGTGCCGTCGGTGATCGTGATGAGGCCGCCCTCAAGGGCCTCGTTCGACTGCGTGACGGTCACGGTTGCGCCGTCGAGGACGGCCGCGACCTCGGTGTGCACGCCATCGTCGCCGGAAGCGGCGGTGATCGTGCCGGAGCTCAGGCGCAGGGCACCGTTGGAGTGGATGGCGTCATCCCCGGCGTCGATGGTGGTCGTGCCGCCGTCGACGATGATGTAGGTCTGCGCCTTGATGCCCTTGGCCGAGCCCGTCGAGGGCTTGCCGGTCGAGGCGCCGCCGCCCGAGGTGATCGACAGGGTGCCGCCGGTGACGATCGCGTCCGTGTACGCGTCAATACCGTCGCCGCCCGAGGTCAGGGTGACGGTGCCGTCCGCGATGTTGACGTAGCCCTTGGTGTCGTCGTTGTACTGGTCGGACTTGAGGGCGTCGCCGCCGGAGTTCACGGTGACGGTGCCGCCGGCAACAGTCAGGGAGTCCTTGCCGCGCAGGCCGTCGTCCGAGGCGGTGGCGTTGATCGTGCCGCTCAGGACGTACAGGTCATCCTTGGAGGTGATCGCGTCCGACGCGCCGGAGGTCACGTTGAGGGTGCCCGAGCCGGTGATCGTCAGGTCCATGTCGGCGTAGATCGCGGCGTTCGCGTCCTCGGTGCCGGTGTAGGTGCCGTCGGTGATCGTCGACGTGCCCTCGAGGGACAGGACGAGGTCGTCACCGCTGGTCGCCTCGATCGCGGCGCCCGTGGACGAGGTGATGGTCGCGTTGTCGAGAATCAGGACGACCTGGTCCTCGGCCCCTGCGGCTACGACGACCTTGCCGGTGAAGGAGCCGCTGAGCTTGTAGACGCCGGCCTTGGAGATGGTCAGCACGCCGTCGCTCACGCTCACGGCGTCGGACGAGGAGGTCGCGGTCGTGCCGCTCAGCGTCACGTCGACGGCGTCCGAGGCCTTCCAGTCTCTGTCCTTCACGTACGAGGCCTTCGCGTTCGAGGCCAGGGCGTCGGCCGCGGTGGGCGGCGCGGTCGTGTCGCCGTTGGTTCCGGAGGCTGCGACGGCAGCGGTCGCGCTCGTCGCGGTGGAGCCGGAGGAGGTCGCGCCCGAGGCACCGCATGCGCCCAGCGCCAGCGTTCCAACGAGGGCGATCGCACCGATCGTCCGGGCGGGGGTCCAGAATTTCTGAAGGGCTTTCATGTGTCTGTGTCTTTCGTGCAGTTAAAGCTTGTGTTTCTTATGGTGAGCGCTTGCGTTTCGCGTGCTGTCGAAACTGCGGGCGCCGTTATGAGGTCTGTCAGGCCGCCATCGTGAGGGGCGTGGAGTGCGTGAGTTCGGGGACCTCGACGTATTCAGGGAAGTAGCGGCGCAGCGTGCGATTCCACTTGTTCGCCGGCAGGTCGTGCATGGCGGCCATCGCGGTCCCGTACTTGGAGATCTTCACGGGGCGCACGCCGCCCTCCCACAGCAGGTGGTCGACGACCGATGGAGTCGCACCCGACTTCGTTTCGATGATGACCAGGTCAGGGCGCGTGACCTCGGTTCCGTCCGTGCGCAGCGAGCGCCACGACAGGTTCGTGTCCACCGTCGCGCGTCCCACGCCGCCGGGCAGCAGCAGGGTGTTGCGCTCGTAGGATCCGGCCAGGACAGGCTCGAGGGCGGGGACCAGGTGACCGTATCCCGTCTTCTCGACCTTGCCGGCCACCCACTGGCGGCGCTCACCCGCGAGAGGAGCCCCGGCCTCGTCCCAAGAGATCGGCATGCGCTTCTTAACGGTCACGCCGCGCGGGCCGCGGGTCTTAACCTCCAGGAAGGACGCGCCCGACGAGAGGTAGGAGCGGGTGCGGACCTTGAAGCGGCGGCGGCGCTTGAGCGCGGTCAGCAGGTACGAATCCATGTCGGGGGTGTCGTAGTAGGTGGACGCGTAGCCCTGGGACACCTGGCCGTCGACCTGCAGGACCAACGCGTCCTCGGGGAGGCTGCTCAGAATCGCCGAGGCCGTGGCGGCGTCCAGCGCGTACTTGCGGTCCACTCGGGTCAGCATCGCCGCGCGCTTATTCAGTTCATCAAGGCCGATCCAGTCGAGGTCGGCGAGAATCGCATTCAGGGTGGCGTTCATGAGTCGTGTCCTTAGTTGTGGCGGTCTGCGGGGTGGCGGTGGTGTCTGCGTCTGCTGGCGAGCCGGCGTGGCGGGTCTGCTGCACGGTCGGGTTTGTGTGGCGGGCCGGCGTGTCAGGCGACCTTCGAGCGAACGTCCACCAGAGTCAGGTCATTCACGAGGTCGAGCTTGACGACATTCACCGAGGCAACGGACGCGCCCAGCCGCTGCTCGAGGGCCGCCTTCAGCTCGGCCGGGTCGGCGATCGCACGGTCCAGCTGCACGGTCTGCGAGGTGTAGCGGCCGAAGACCAGCTTCGAATCACCGAAGGCCAGGGCCACAAGGATCAGGGCGATCAGGCCTCCCAGCAGCGGGGTCACCGCCGAGGACATGCCCGTCAGCAGGCCGAGGGCCAGCGACGCGAAGTAGTAGGCGATTTCCGTCTGCGAGATCTGATCCGAACGCAGTCGGATGATCGACAGGACACCGAAGAGACCCAGGCCAAGGCCCGCGCTCACGGTCGAGTTCGCGAGGATGATCGTGACGGCGAGGACGCCGACATTCACACCGAGGAACGCTGCGACCAGGTCAGCGCGACGGTGCCGTGGGAAGTACAGGCCGAACACGAGGGCGGCCATGGCAACCAGGTCAATGGCGATCAGGATCATGGCGGTCATTGGGATCTCCTTTTGTCGATGCACCAATTTCCCCACGTGACCCTATGAAGAACCTATGAAGCTCTCATATTTCTCATATGACTTTTGGGAGTGTTGCTGTGAAGCTGTGAAACCCGGTGTTTGTATGGGCCGTTTTCTTTGGGCCGGGCTGCGCCGTGGGCGGCGGCCCGCCCTGGCCCTGCCGCCGCCCACCGGCACCGCGACCAGGCCCCCTCACACCCCTCACCCCTGCGCCCACACCCAATTTCGCACGTAATTCCCCCACGACTATTTCAAACTTTGAATTCAGATCGTTGGAATTGCAACGTTTTCAGCCTTTGTTGAAACTTCTCCCAATCGAATTACGTGCGAGTTTTCTGGAGGCAACGCCGTGCTACCACCCACGGCACCGCAGCCAGGCCTCCTCATCCGCGTCTAGGCCCCACAAGCGCGACAGAATTCGCCCTGCTCGCCTCCATCAGCGCCCACGCGCGAAAAAGTTCGCCCAGCGCACACAAAACACCCCAAAATCGGCCTTTTTTCGCCAGCAGGGCGAATTTTTTCGCGGTTTGGACCAGAATCCACTCCTGCTGGGCGAATTTTTTCGCGCCCATGAGCATCCCCGGTTTCACCCTCGCCACGCGCTACGCCCACAGCCCAAACCTCGCGTGGCGTGCGCACACGCCACAACGCCGGTGGCACACTGGCCACATGACTGACGCCCCCACTCCCGAAGCCCGAACGAACGAGCCGGCCCAGACCTCGTCCCTCCCGTCCCTGGCGATCACCGGCGCGTCCGGGAACGTCGGAGGCACCACCGCCCGACTCCTGTCCGAGCGCGGCCTGCCCCTGCGCCTGCTCGCGAACACGCCGTCGCGCGCGCCCGAGCTGCCGGGTGCCATCGCGGTGAAGTGCTCGTACGAGGACACGCTCACGACGCGCGTCGCGCTGGCAGGCGTCGACGTCCTCTTCATGGTGTCCGCGCCCGAAAGCGAGGACCGCCTGGCCAAGCACATCGCCTTCGTCGATGCGGCGGCTGCCTCCGGGGTGCGTCATATCGTGTACTTGTCGTTCATGAACGCGGCGCCCGACTCGACGTTTACGCTGGCGCGCACGCACTTCCACACGGAGGAGCGCATCAAGGCGTCGGGCATGACGTACACGTTCTTGCGCGATAACTTCTACGCGGACTTTTTCGTGGAGCTGCCGGACGAGGAGGGTCGCATCCTCGGACCCGCGGGCGACGGGCGCGTGGGCGTGGTCGCGCGCGAGGACGCGGGGCGCGTGGCCGCCGGGGTCTTGGCGGATCCGGGGCGCTACGAGAATCAGACTCTCGACGTGACGGGTCCCGAGGCCCTGACCCTCGACGAGATCGCCGCAATCCTCACCCGTGTGCAGGGCCGGCCCGTCACCTACGTGCGCGAAACCGTCGAGGAGGCGTACGAGTCGCGCAAGAAGTGGCCGGCCGCCCAGTGGGAGTACGACTCGTGGGTGTCGACCTACACGTCGATCGCGCGCGGCGAGATGGACGTCGTCTCCACGACCGTGCGCGACGTGACGGACCGCGACCCGCTCACCTTCGAGGAGGTCGCCCGCGCGGCGCTCGCGTCGGGCCGCTGACCGTCGCGGTTGCGGCTTGGTGGGCTCCGGCTTCGCTTCTCTTCTCAGGGACGAGGCCGGGGTTGCCTCATGCGCTCATGCTTGCCGCCTGCGTCACACTCCTGGTAGCGTCGGGGCATGAACAACGAGCCCTTCTGCACTCTTCGGAGGCAACATGCCCGCGCCCAGGCGTGGTGGTAACGATGACTCGATCGCGACGTAGGGGGTTCGGCGGATTCCTCTCCAGCATCTTTTCCAATCGCACCGAGTCGCTCGTGGGTGAAGATAGATGGCGGCGCAACGAGTGGAAACGCGCAGTAATTGCGACCGTGATCCTCGCTCTGATGATAGCGATCGTTGAAGGAATCTATCGCCTGACACACTACGGGGATTTCCGTTTCGCCGTCTATCTGGCTTCAATTCCGGTAGTAGCTGGAGTGCCCCAGGTGACATGCGACTCGATAGTTCCCTATCTGCGTCCCCATGTTCGATTCGTCAACGGCCACGTTGTCATACGAGGTGAGCGTCTCACCAACATCGGATACCTCACTAGCTACGCGATCCTCTGCATGACCGTCGTAGGAGCACTCATGCTCGGTTTCTTAACGCACGCCTTCAAGACAACTATCGGTATTGCGGTGGTAGCAGCATTTTTTGCCTATCATCTCTTTTCTGAGAATCCAATGGAAGACCTGAAAAACACCATCAAGGATCGTTCAATGACGGTGTTATCCCCAGATAGCATCGACTTTCACGCGGCTCCTCATCTGTCAATCCATAAGTATCTGGAATCCGCCTCTGACGGATGTGGCAGCGACGCCTCCTTCCGATGGGACCAGAACGTGCGAATTTTTGACATCAACACCGTCAAGCATCATGTTGATCTATTTGCAGATCCGGACACGTATGACGGGCCGTGGGGCTTGTGCTGCCGGACGATCGGCATCCCATTCACCGGCCTCGACGCGCTCATCCGGCACTTCAACGAGCACCCCGAGGACCGTCCACTCCTGGCCACACCGCAGGGCGTCGATCTCGTCAACAGCATCCTCGCCGAGGCCCGCATGGAACTCGTAACCGCACAAAGGAGGCACTCATGATCACCAAGAAACGCATCCTCGTGACGCTGATCGTCTTGATCCTGGTCGGCATCGCTATCTTCCCGATGTTGCCCCTCGAATACCGCGACCGCGTCGTCGCGGTCCTCACCCACCCGCTGTACTACCTGGGCTTGAGTAACTGGTAGGACGAGGCCGGGGTTTCCGCCTTGTGGGCACACTTGCCACTGAGGGACCCTCATCGGTCTCAACACAGCAGACCAATCTGTCAAGCCACTTATTTCCTGAAGAGACTGTAGAGTGAAAGACTGTCAAGCCACAAAGGGGTGAGAGCTACGGCCGGATAGCCGCCATCAGGGATCTCGCTCCCCACCCGCCACGAGAGAGTCCTCAACATATGGAAGCGACACCAAAACAGAAGTTCAGCGCACTCTACACATCGGAACCCCAACTCACGCGAGCGCTGGCCGCAGAATTCCGCCACGATCCGAAAGCGACTGAGCGCTACTTCTCGTCCCTGCTGGGCGTGAAGCTTGGCGAACTCACCGACGTGGGGTGCGAGAAAGATCAGCGCGTAGACATTCTTCTGGAGTTCGAGCACAAAACCATTGCCATCGAAGCCAAGATTGACCACGAGATCAGTGAGGATCAACTAGAGCGGGAGTCGGAGGTTGCCGATTACCTGATGCTGCTTCTCCTTGACGCCGATGATGCGGTGGAATACCTAGATCAGGTCGCTCACGTTCTAACCTGGAAAGAAGTACTTTCCACGTTCCCCGACGCTCGCGTTCTACTGTCTGATGTCAAGTCCCTCCCCGCATCGAAAGTCCAGGTGGAGCGGGTGCTGCGCAAGACGCTGAAGAAGATGACGATCCCAGACGGGTGGAACCTCTATGTCAGGCGCGGCGCTAGAGGGATGCCGGGCATCACTGTCGAATCCCCAAAGCTTCCTAACGGCGATTGGCTCTGCGGACAGATTCAAGTGATTGGCCAGAAGATGCCATCGTCCTTCAACGATGTCTGCCTCGAGTACCACGCTGGAACCCACGTTGAGGAAACTGACGAGTGCTATCCACCCTTGGATTCAAACGACCGACCATCGTGGGTAACGAACGCCCAGGTTCTCTATGAGACGGTGTTGGAGGGGAATCCCAGCACGTTCGATCTCAAAACCAATAAGCCTGGCACCTCACGACGACCGCTCGGTCCACTCCGTAAAGATCTCACGATGAAGTATCTGACAGATGCTCCTTGGCTTGCCCAGGGATACATCAACTGGGCTCTCGGCGTGCGAGCATACCCAAAACCAATCTCCGAGATCGATGACCTCGCAGATACGGCGATGCGTCTCTTCACAGCCTGGTTCAACGCTCTCGAAAAACAATCACGCGAGTAAGGACATGGCCGCGCCTCCGGCCTCGGCGTTACCTAAACTCTCAGCCCGGCCATGAGTCACAGGCCATTTACACAGGTGGGGACCCCCAAACGGGAGCCCCCACCCATCTACAGCAGCATCACAACCTCAGTACGCCAGCCCCTTAGGCTGCTCGGCGAGCACCGCGAACCCCGGGTTGACGACCTCGAATCCGTTGGCCTTGTAGGCCTCGTAGTCGAAGTTTTCGCATTCGTCGTACCCGATGCGGTGGTACTCGTAGAAGCCCTCCCAGTCCTCGTACCCGGACCCGAGCGACGACTCGAGGAACGCGTCGGCCATGGCCATCGCGGTGCGCGGGGCGACGTAGAAGGCGCCCATGGCGAGCAGGTTCGCGTTGTTGGCGGCGGCGCAGCGGCGCGCGGCGGGCACGGATTCACACACGGCGGCGTGCACGTGGGGGCACTTGGAGGCGGCGATGTGGATGCCCATGCCGGTGCCGCAGAACGCGAGGGCGCGTTCGAACTTGCCTTCGGCGATTTGGGCGCCGAGCGCGAATCCGACGCGGTGGTACATGGGTGCGGTGTCGGCGTCGGGCGTCAGGTCGGTGACGGTCCAGCCGCGCTCCTCAAGGTGGGCTTTGACGGCTTCCTTAAGGGGGTGCCCGGCGAAGTCGGCGCCGACGACGACCTGCTTGTCTTTAACTGTCAGCATGCGCGTGTCCTTTCCTGAGTCTGCGCAGTTTGGAGAAGGAGAAGAGGCCCTCGTTCATGCAGATGACGAGCAGCAGCACGCCACCCCAGATGAGGGGCCTGTAGAAGTTGGAGATGTCGGGGAACATGTTCAGGCCGGAAGAGAGGACCTGGAGCATGAGGATGGACAGGAGGACGCCGCTCAGGCGCCCGGATCCGCCGTTGGGGTTGACGCCGCCAAGGACGACGATGAGGACGGTGAGCAGCGTGTAGGAGGCGCCGTAGTCGGCTTTCGCGGAGTTGTAGTTCGCGAGCATGACGATGCCCGCCATGGCCGCCATGACGCCGGAGAGCACGTAGGTGCGGATCAGCAGGCTCTTGACTTTCAAGCCCGAGAAGCGCGCCGCGGTGTCGTTCGTGCCGAGCATGAGGATCGTGGTCCCAAAGCCCGTGAAGGCGACGATAGCGCCGGCGACGGCCGCGCACACCAGGAACACGACGAGGGGGATGGGGACGAGGCCGGCCACCTTCCCCGTGAACACGGCTCCGAACGCTGCGGGGACGCCGGAGACGGGTTTGCCCTGGGTGAGGATGAGGGCGACGCCACCGAAGAGCTCGAGGGTGCCAAGGGTGGCGAGGATGGGTGGGATCTTGAGGACCGCGACGAGCGTGCCGTTGATGAGCCCGCACACGACCCCGACCACCAGGGCGACGCCCAGGGCGATGAGGGTGGCCATGCCCATCGACGAGGGGGTGACGGCCGGGCCGAGCATCGAGCGCAGCGTGAGGGCCGCGCAGATCGAGGTGACGTTGGCGATGGCGACGACGGACAGGTCGATGCCGGCGGTGAACATGGTGAACATGACGCCCAGGCTCATGAGGCCGAATTCGGGGAATTGGACGGCCATCGACTGCCAGGTGCGCACGGCGAAGAACGGGCCAGGGCGCACGGCGGCGAAGAAGATGAGCAGGAGGAGGAAGACGATGATCAGTCGCGTCATGTAGCTGTCCTTTTTGAGGAAAGCGAGGCGCGGGGAGGCGAGAAGCGTTGACATGTGGTCCTCCTAGTGTGCGTTGCGGCGTGCGCGCATGACCTGAAGCGCGGAGACGCCGGTTCCCACGATGATGAGCAGGCCCAGGGCGAAGCCCTGCCAGAATGTCGGGATTCCCATGAGGATCATGGAGTTTTGGACGATGACGATGAGCAGCGTGCCGAGCATGACGCCCGTCAGCGAGCCCTTGCCGCCGGTGATCGCGGTACCGCCCAGGACGACGGCCGCGATGACCATCATTTCCATGCCGAGCAGGTTGGTCGGGTGCATCTGTCCCATGGAGCAGGTGCGGACCATGCCGGCCAGGGCGGCGATGACGCCGACGAGGACGTAGAGCCAGAACTTGGTGGCGCGCACCTTGAAGCCGACGCGGGCGGCCGCGGACTCATCGCCACCGAGGGCGAAGAGGGAGCGTCCGAACATCGTGTAGCGGGTGACGAAGAAGGCCACCGCGACGACCGCGACGAGGATCAGGAAGGACACGGGCATCGAGGACTGCAGGCCGGAGCTTTCGTTGCGGGCGACGAAGAGGGACGCGGATCCGAAGGAGCGCATGGACTCGGGGATCGTGTTGATCTGCACGGATTTGAGTGCGCCCTGCATGACGCCGTTGAAGACGTTGGCGGTGCCAAGGGTGATGATCAGCGTCGGCACGGTCAGCCTGGAGGTGAAGATGCCGTTGAATGCGCCGAGGATCGCGCCGAGGGCGGCGGCGATCAGGAAAGGCACGATGACGGGCCCGTTCCACCCATTGTCGACAAGGACTTTCGTAGTCACGTAGACCGCGAGGGAGGCCAGCGCCGGGAAGGACACATCGATGCCGCCGGAGACGAGCACGAGGTGCGCGGCGACGGCGAAGAGGCCGGGGACCACCATCGCGCCGGCCAGGTCGACGAGGTTGTTAGCCGTAAAGAACTGGCCGGACCTGGCCTGGATGACCAGGGTGAGCGCGGCGATGACCAGGAATACCCAGAATTCGTTGGCGCGCAGGACTTTCGTGATGAGTCGGGGCATTAGTTCTCTCCCCCTTCGGTCGACGAGGCCGGGGCCTGGTCTTCGGACAGGAGCCGGGTCAGTTCGGCCTCGGTGAGGGTGTCGGGGTTGATCGGGTCGCTCAGGTGCCCGGCTCGCATGATCGCGATGGTCGAGCAGTTGGTGAGCACTTCAGCGATGTCATCGGAGATGATGATGACGGCCATGCCTTGCGCGGCGAGTTCGCGCAGGATCGAGTGGATCGTGAATTTGGAGCCGATGTCGACGCCGACGGTGGGCCCGTTGAGGATGAGGACGGAGGGCTTGGTGGCGAGCCACTTGGCCAGGACGACCTTTTGCTGGTTGCCGCCCGACAGGGTGTTGACGGCGTTGGCGGGGTCGGGGGTGACGACGTCGAGGCGCTTCACCCACTTCTTCTCCTCGTCGCGGATGGCTTTCTTGTCGATGAATCCGAGGGCCTTGGTGAAGGATTCCATCTCGGAGATCGTGATGTTTTCGCCGATCGAGCGCGAGAGGAAGAGGCCTTCGGTGAGTCGGTCTTCGGGAACATACGCGATGCCGGCGGCGATCGCGTCGCGCACGCCTCGCAGGGTGACGTCTTGGCCTTTGACGCGGATGCGCCCAGAGTCGAGGGGGAGCATCCCGAACAGGGACATGGCGAGTTCGGTGCGTCCGGAGCCCAGCAGGCCGGTGATGCCGAGGATTTCGCCGGGCCGCACGCTCAGGGATGCGTCGGCGAAGGCGCCGCTCACGGTTGCGCCCTCGACCTCGAGGATCGGGGACTCGGTGATGTCGCCGGGCTGGTAGCGCTCCTCGTCGAAGTCGCGCCCGGTCATGTGGCGGGCGAAGCTGGCGCGGTCGAGCTCTTCCTTCGGGCAGGTGATGACCTTGTGTCCGCTGCGCAGGATGGTGAAGCGCTGCGCGATTTCGAAGACTTCTTCGAGCTTGTGGGACACGAAGAGGATCGCGATACCGCGCGATTGGAGGTCGGCGACGATGTCGAAGAGGGCGCGCACTTCCTTCTTGGTGAGGGCGGTCGTGGGCTCGTCCATGATGATGAGCTTCGCGTCGCCCATGAGTGCGCGGCTGATGGCGACGAGCTGTTTGTCAGCGACGGAGAGGTTGCCGACGAGTTCGTCGAGGTCGACCCGGAAGCCGATCTTCGCGACGGCTTCGCGGGCGACTTCGCGCATGCGCGAGCGGTTGACGAGGCGGCGTCCGGCGGCGACTTCGCTGCCGAGCGCGATGTTCTCCATGACGGAGAGGTTGGGGAAGATGGAGAAGTCCTGGTAGATGACGCGTACGCCCGCGTCGATGGCGTCGGCGGGTGTCAGGCGCGTGAAGTCGCGGCCCCCGATGGAGACCGTGCCCTGTTCGGGGGTGTGGACTCCGGAGATGACTTTAATGAGGGTGGATTTGCCCGACCCGTTTTCTCCGGCGAGGCAGTGGATTTCTCCGGGCGCGATGTCAAGGTCGATGTCGACCAGGGCTCGCACGCCTGCGAAGGATTTGCTGACGTGTCGTACCGCCAGCACTGGGGTGTCCATGTGGTGTCCTTTCCGACGCGTGGTGCCGACCCGGGGCCGCCCCCGCGCGGTGCTGTCGCCCGCTCGTGGAGGTTTGTACGTGCGCGAGCGTCAGTGCACGCGCTGGGTGGCCCGGCCACGGCCTCGTTCATTGGGACGAGGCCGTGGCACGCGGGTGGTCGTGTGCGGTGTATCGGTTAGAAGCCGAGGGAGTCGACGTTGTCCTTGGTGATCTGGATCCAGCCGTTGCCTTCGAGGACCTTGGTGGAGCCCTGCGAGAAGTGCATGGATTCGTAGCCCTTGACGCCGAGGTTGACGCCGTCTTCGATCTTTTCACCGTTGAGGATCTTGGTGGCCAGGGATGCCATGGCGTAGCCGGCGTCCGCGGGGTCCCAGAGGGTCAGGGTCGACACGGAGCCGTCCTTGAGGATCTGGGCGTTGGCGGCGGGCATGCCCGTGCCAGCGGTGAAGACTTTGCCCTTGAGGCCGAGTTCTTCGATGGCGCGGGCGGTGCCGGGCGCGTCGAAGGAGGAGGTGCCGAGGATGCCTTTGACTTCGGGGTACTTCTTGAGGACTTCCTTGGCGGTCTGGTAGGCGGTTTCACCGTTGTCCTGGGATTCGACGCGGGGCTCGGCTTCGAGCAGCGTCATCTTGGGGTACTTCTCCTTCTGGTGGGCGACGGCGCCGTCTGCCCATTCGTTGTGGGAGGCGTTGGTGACGTGGCCGACCATGGTGGTGTAGACGCCTTCTTCACCCATGGCTTGGGCGAGGTTGTCCATGATGAACGCGCCGTATTCGCTGTTGTTGAAGGCTTCGATGTCGTACATCGTGTTCTGCTGGGAGGCGCCTTCGTGGGTGACGACGACGATGCCGGCATCCATGGCCTGCTTGAGGACGGGTTCGATGGCACCGGGGTCGACGGGGACGACGCAGATGGCGTCGACGCCTTGGGCGATGAGGTCTTGGATGACCTGGGCCTGCATGGTGGCGTCGGTTTCAGCGGGGCCCTTCTGGAACGCGTTCATGCCCGTGTCTTCGGCGTACTTCTTGACGCCGGTTTCCATGCGGACGAACCAGGGGTTGGTAGCGTCCTTGGGGACGACGGCGATCGTGTAGTTGCCGTCTCCGCCACCCTTCGCTGCGGGGCTGGACGAGGATTGGGCGGTGTCGCCGGGTGTGCAGGCGCCGAGGGCGAGGGCGCATGCGGATGCGGCGACGAGGGCTGTAGCTGCGAGGCGGGGCTTCATAGGAGTCTCCTCTGTGTGGGTCAACGTCGGTGTTGAGGTTGTGGTTGTGCGGCGGCTCCGCGGGGGTGCGGCGGTGCCTGGCGTGTCCGTCTTCGTTGCTGACCCGCCTTGCGGTGCCGCGTGTGCGGTGCTGCTGCGTGCCGGGTGCTCCCGTCCTTGGGGGCGCGTCGGCGTGCCCCCAATCCTAGGACACGCGGGTGGTGGCGTTCACTTTCCGGGTCCATCTGGGACGAGGCCGTGGCGTGTTTCTGGGGTGCGTGTGGGCTGATTGTGGGCCGATTTGTCAGACGTATGGGTGGGGACGTTAGTCCGGACAAATACTGTCCGAGGTGGATTGCTACGAACCGCATTGTTACTAGCTGGAGCGGCGCACACTCGTGCGGTGACGCGCATCATAACTGCACATTTGTGCGATTGTTAGCGCAGTCGCGGGAGGATGTGCAGGCGTGGGTGCGCACATCCTCCGCAGCTACGAATGTCTAGCTCTGCTTGGCGGCTTTAACAACCTCGTACCACTGTCGCTTGGTGAGGCCCTTCCGACGTGCCTCCATGAAGACCGCCTCTCGACGCTCTTTCCGATCTACCTCGAGCTTACTCGGGTACTTGAATCTGGCGCATGCACACGCCCCTGAGATGACAGAGACGATTGGGGAACCCACCAGCGTGACGTTCAAACTTACCTCAAGTTTCGATCCGCTATTCAAGCTAAATACGATTTCGCTCGGCGACGGGCTCCCCAGAAGGCTGTACATGACGAAAGTGATGCCAAAAAACAGGAGGCACACCAACCCCGCGATTGCTGATGTCTTGAGTCTTGACTTCCGTTCCCTTGAGACGATCGAATCGGCCAACAGATACTCCTTGCCAAGCTCAGGCGGTGTCAGGGACGCCAATGTCCGTGTTCCGTTGATCTGATTGAACGTTCCGTTCAGGTCGCCACCGAACTGAGCGATCTGGTTGCCATCTCCCTTGTTGTCGATTTTTTGAGACATCCTGTCCCCTCCTCTGGATCAGATTGCCGACTGCCATGGTCGACAAGCGACACCGTAAGGAGTGGCATGCTCATCTGCGTCCAACATGCCTGAGGACGAGTGTCGACCATGATAGAGATGCTATCAATGCTGCCTTGACAAGGGCAATCACCTTATGGATATTTTGTCCGTCTTCACTGGATTGCACCCTGAAAATATTGTTTAACACATGGGCAGGGCAGTGTCAATGGGCGGTGTCAATGGGTGGTAGCAATGAGTTGGTTGAATGCTTCTGTGGGGGTGCGGTAGCCGAGGGGTGTTCTGGGGCAGTTGCCCGGCTCGTCGGCGATGGCGTCGAGGGAGGGTTAGTGGCTGGTGATGGGGGTTCCTTTGGGCAGGTAGCGGCGGATGAGTCGGTTGGTGTTTTCGTTGGTTCCTCTCTCCCAGGGCCTGTGAGGGTGAGCGAAAAACACCTCCACGCCAGTGTCGCGGGTGAGGCGCCGGTGGCGGGCCATTTCCCGTCCCTGATCCCATGTCAGTGTTCGCATCGCACCCTCGGGTAGGCCCTGGATGCGGCGTGTGAGCGCGTCACAGACCTGGTCTGCTCTGCGTCCCAGAGGCAGGGCCACGTGTGAATCAGGTAGCGGGTGGTGCGCTCGACCAGGGTCGCGCACGCACTGGCCCCATCTTTTCCGATGATGAGGTCCCCCTCCCAGTTGCCAGGGATTATCCGGTCGGCAATGTCGGGGTGCTTCAATCGATTAATCGCATGCCGACAATGGGTGGTGTGCGCCCGCCTGCAGGGGGTTTCTTGCGCATCCATCGCCTGGAGGGCAGGCACATGCCGTGCTCGATCAACGTCTTCTTGGGGTGGGCGTAGATCCACGTGTAGATCGCCTCGTGGCTGATCGTGTGGCCCTGGGCATGGGGAGAATTATCCATAGGAGCCACTGTGCCACATGCCTCCATGCTCAGGAGGTGCGCTGATCTGGCGGGGCGTGCGCCCCTGCGACAAATCAGCAATCACGCGGCGGCGAAGGACCTCATCGCGGTCCAGGAGCCGCTTCTTGGGGCGGCGCCTGGCAACCTGCGCCGCTCTCCCGGCGTCCTGGGCCTTGTACACGCCGCCAGGACCCCGGTGGCGGGCGATTTCACGGCACACCACCGAGGGGCTACGCCCAATCGAGCGGGCGATACGCACCTGGGACAAGCCAGCCTCCAACCCCGCCATAATCGCCGCGCGATCCTCAACACTGAGCATCCGACGACAGCTCACAACCTGCCCCTCCAGCAGCACTGCTACCACACAAATTGCTTACACCCTATGACACTACCGACCAACGTTTTGAGGATTATTGGTTGTTATTGGTGGTAGTGCACCCATTGGTACACCTATTGCTTGGGGAATAGCCAGCCCACGCGTGTATTGCTCTATATATACCGACTCATCATCACACACCCTCTTGTTAGAGGAGCACTCAATGGCCAGCCGCTAGGTCATCCCCTTCCTTAACAAGCAAGGGATAGTCAGAGTGCAGCGTCAGTTGTTCAGCCGACACAATAAATGGGTTATCGTCGCTGCCCTCAACCTCAATATAGACCATGTCATCGATAACCTTGCCGGCACGGAACCGATCACCTGCGTGCAGCACCATACCACCGCCACACTCAACGTCAGCGGAGACTACATACACGTCAGAAAGCTCATGAGCACTGGATTGGGCAAATCTTGAATACACCCATTCAGTAACCTTCGCCTCAACAGTCTGACGGTCACCCCTATTGACACCACGATTAACACCAAAGCGATAGGCAGAAGTCACGAGACCCACAACACCGCCAATAACAATAACACCAGCTTTAGCTGGTCCCCCCATCGCCTTCATCCCCGTAGTGACCATCTGATATGCACCGAGATTGCTCATCGTCGTTTTACCTCCTTCTTTGGACCATCGGAATGCGACACAGCATCCCAAACACTTACTGAGGAATATACCTCAGGCTGAAGGAGGCGATCAACAAAACGACACAAGCTCATGCCCCCTCGCCCACAGATGCCCACACACCCAACGGAACGCGATTAGCCTTGTATCCCCACCCGCCACAACACCTAGCTTGTGTGTCGTAGATTACCCGCTATTCTTGGTCGCATGACTGCTGCGCGCGACGACGACTTCATGGCACTGCCCGGTATGGAAGCGGATTCCACCGACGCCCACCACGGCCGGGAACGTTTGTCAGATGAGGCCGCCCCCACCTCGTCAAACACCTCACCAAACGCCTCCTCGAAGTCCGCACTCGATGCCCTACTGGATGAGTACCGTGCGCGCGCAAAGAGCGAGCGCGAGAAGGGCACGCTCTTTGAGGAGCTGACGCGTCAGTTCCTGCTCCACGACGCGCGTTTCGCGCACCAGTTCAAGGAGATCTACCTGTGGAGCGAGTGGCCGGAGCGCCGCACGGGCGATACGGGCATCGACCTGGTGGCGATCCCGGTCGACGAACACGCAGGCCCGGTCGCGATTCAGTGCAAGTTCTACGCGCTGGGGCATCGCATTCAGAAGGCGGATATCGATTCGTTCCTGTCGGCTTCGGGTAAGGAGCCTTTCGGTCGCCGCATCGTCGTGGACACATCGGGCGCGCCGTGGGGTAAGAACGCGCAGGACGCGATCGAGGGCCAGCAGATCCCGGTTTCCCGCATCACGCTGGCGGATCTGCGCGATTCGGACATCGATTGGCGCACGTATTCGCTGGGGTCGACGCAGGCGCCGAAGACTCGCGAGCGCAAGGTTCCGCGCGACCATCAGGTGCGTGCGCGCAGCGCGGTGATGGCGGGCTTCGAGGAGCACGACCGCGGCACGATGGTCATGGCGTGCGGCACAGGTAAGACATTCACGGCTCTGACGATCGCGCGCGAGTTCGTGGAGAAGGAGGGCGGCACCGCCCGAATCCTGTTCGCGGTCCCCTCCCTCGCGCTCCTCAAGCAGACGCTGGACGATTGGGCGGCCGAGGCCGACGGCGCGTTCACGGCATGGGCGGTGTGTTCGGATACGAAGGTGTCCTCGTCGGCGCGTAATGACACGGCCGAGGAGTCGGCGGTGGACCTGCCGATTCCGGCAACGACGGACGGCCAGCGCCTCGCGGACTCCCTGAATGCGAACAATGCGACGGAGGGCCTGCAGGTTGTCTTCGCGACGTACCAGTCGATTGACGTCATTCACCGCGCGCAGGAGATCGCGGGCGACGAGTGGCGCGACTTCGACTTGATCATCTGCGACGAGGCCCACCGCACGACGGGCGCGACACTGACGGGTGAGGACGAGAGCGCGTTCACGAAGATCCACAGCAACGAGTTCATCCGCCGCGCGAAGACTCTGTACATGACGGCGACGCCGCGTATTTTCGCGGAGAACGCGAAGAATAGGGCGTCGGAGAAGGACGCGGTCCTCACCTCGATGGATGATCAAGACACCTACGGTCCGGTGTTCTTCCGCCTGGGCTTCGGCCAGGCGGTGAAGGAGAACCTGCTGACGGACTACAAGGTCATCATCCTGACGGTCAGCGAGGAGGAGGTGTCACAGCACTATCAGGCGATCGCGGAGATGGGTGGCGAGCTGAACCTCGACACGGCCGCGAAGCTGACGGGTTGCTGGAACGCGCTGGCCAAGCGCAAGAACCGCGGGTCAGATGTGGACTACGGCGAGGATCGCGCGCCGATGCGCCGCGCCGTGGCCTTCTGCAAGGACATCAAGGCCTCGAAAGCGGTGGCGACGCAGTTCCCGGACCTGGTGAACGGCCCCTTTGGCCTGAGCGATCTGAGCAACGACGACGCGTCGGATAACCTGCAGGTCGAGTGCCGCCACGTGGACGGCACGATGAACGCGGCGGTGCGTGCGCGCGAGATGGATTGGCTGACCGAGGGCGCGGGCACGGACGAGGTCCCGGTGTGCCGCATCCTGACGAACGCGCGCTGCCTGAGCGAGGGCGTGGACGTGCCCACGCTGGACGCGGTGCTGTTCCTGTCGCCGCGCAAGTCGCAGGTGGATGTCATCCAGGCGGTGGGCCGCGTGATGCGCCGCGCGGAGGGTAAGGATTTCGGCTACATCATCCTGCCCGTGGCCGTGCCGACGGGCATGGCGCCGGAGCGCGCGCTGGACGACAACAAGCGCTTCCAGGTCGTGTGGCAGGTCCTCAAGGCCCTGCGCGCACACGACGAGCGCCTGGATGCGGCGATCAACTCGATGGAGCTCAACGGCCAGGGTCCGGAGAACATCATCGTCGAGCAGGTGTCCCTCGAGAAGGCGAAGAAGCAGGACGATCCGCTGAGCGGCTCTGCGCCCGATGGGGACGAGGCCGGGGCCGGGTCGTCGGGTTCCGGAGCGGATGGGGTGTCCCGGGGGATCCAGGGTCAGCTGACGCTGCTGCCGTCGGATTGGAAGGAGTCGGTGTTCGGCCGGATCGTGAAGAAGGTGGGCTCGTCCCTGTACTGGGAGGACTGGTCCAAGGACATCGCGACGGTCGCGGACCGCTACATTCACCTCATTGATCGCCTGCTGGAGGATCCGGAGCGCCAGGACGCGTTCCAGGAGTTCGTGAATGCTCTGCGAGCGACGCTGAACCCGGCCGTGGACAACGAGTCCGCGGTTGAGATGCTGGCCCAGCACATCCTGACGGCACCGCTCTTTGACGCGATGTTCCCGGATCATTCGTTCTCGAAGCAGAACCCGGTGAGCCGCGCGATGAACACGATTCTTGAGATGCTCACCGATCATTCGATGATCGAGAACGAGCGCCGCGACCTGGATTCCTTCTACCGGGCGATGGTCGAGCGCATCGAGGCCGTGCACACCCTGGCGGGTAAGCAGGAGATCATGCGCACGCTCTACGATCGATTCTTCTCACAGGCGTTCCCGCGCATGAGCGAGCGCCTGGGCATCGTCTTCACGCCCGTCGAGGTCGTCGACTTCATTATTCGCAGCGCGGACGACGCGATGCGCACGGCCTTTGGCCAGGGCCTGGGGGATCCGGGCGTGGCCATCATCGAACCCTTCGCGGGCACGGGCACGTTCGTGGCGCGCCTGCTGCAGCTGGGCGTCATCCCACCCGAGGCCTTGGAGCGCAAGTACAAGCATGAGATCTTCGCGAACGAGTTCGTGCTGCTCTCCTACTACATCGCGTCGATCAACATCGAGCAGGTGTACCACCAGGTGCGCGCCGAGCAGGGCGTGGACGAGGGCTACGTTGAGTTCCCGGGCATGACCCTGACGGACACCTTCCAGCTCCACGAGGGCGACGGTACGATCACCGAGGACTTCGAGGGCCTGGCCGCCAACAACGAGCGCGCGAAGGCGGAGAAGGATTCGGCGATCACGGTCATCGTCATGAATCCGCCGTACTCCGTCGGACAGGGCAGCGCCAACGATAACAACCAGAACCTGGCGTACCCGCGACTGGACGAGCGGATCGCTGCCACCTACGCAGCACGGTCCACAGCCACGCTGAAGAATAGCCTTTACGACTCCTACTTCCGCGCGCTTCGATGGGCGTCAGACCGAATCGACGAACGCGGAGTTATTTCCTTCGTTTCCAACAGCTCCTTCGTGGACGGAAACTCTGCGGATGGCGTACGCCTGTCACTGCAAGAGGAGTTTTCGCAGATCTTCATCTACGACCTGAAGGGGAATCAGCGAACGTCCGGCGAGCGCAGCCGCCGCGAGGGCGGAAAGATCTTCGGTTCCGGCTCTCGTACGGGCGTTGCGATCACCATTCTCGTCAAGGACCCCACCCACTCCGGCCTCGCCGAAGTCTTCTACGCCGAAGCTGAGGACTACGCGACACGACAGGAGAAGCTCGATCAAATCAGGTCCTTCCGATCGATCGAAGGAATCAGCAATGCAGAGGCATTCCGCTCCATCACACCGAACCAGCACGGCGACTGGATCAGCACCCGCGACGAACGCTTCGCGACCTTCCAAGAGATTGGAAACAAGGCGCTGAAGGGCAAGGAATCAACTCCGGCCGTTTTCAGACAATTCTCAAGTGGTCTCAAGACCAATCGCGACGCCTGGTGCTATAACTTCTCGCGCGAAGCCGTAGCGTCAAATATGCGCCGTCTGATCGACAATTACAACGCAGAAGTTGATGCCGGCATCACATCAAGTACAGTCAAAATGGATCCAACACAAATCAACTGGATTCATCAACTTCTTTACGACCTTGATAGGGGAAAAAAGCACCAGTATAAGCAGTCCGCTTTACGACACGGACTGTACCGGCCGTTCTGCTATCAGTACGCTTACTTCGCGTCCGAAATGAACAATAGGATTTATCAGCTCCCTCAACTGTTCCCAACATCCGAACACAGCAACTTATGTATCAATGTCTCAACCGACTATCGAAAAGAGTTCACTTCTTTTCTTACAGCATTTCTACCGGATCTAAGTGTCGTCGCAACGGCGCAGGCGTTCTCCCTCTACACATGGGAACCCCTCTCCCCCACCTCCTGCGGTGAGCCCGACCTGTTCGCAGACCTGGCGACCTCCTCGGAGAGCCGGGCGGATGGGGCGGCCACGGCCTCGTCCCTGGATTTCTCGCGGCCGATCGGCGACCAGATCCCGGTGATCCTGGACGGCTATCGCCGCGTCGATAACATTACGGATGCGACGCTGGCCTCGTACCGGGAGCACTACGGGGATTCGGGGATCACGAAGGAGGATATTTTCTTCTACGCGTACGCGCTGCTGCATCACCCGGAGTATCGGGAGCGCTACGAGGATGATTTGAAGAAGATGCTGCCGCATATTCCTCGCGCGGCGGGTTTCCACACGTATGCGAGCGTGGGCCGCGAGCTGGCGGACCTACACGTGAACTACGAGCGGGTGGAGCCGTATCCGTCGGTGCAGGAGGAGGCGAGCCTGCACGCGCCTGCGGACCCGTGGGAGCGCTACCGGATCGGCGAGCGCAAGATGCGTTTCCCCAAGCTGGGGCGCCGCGATAAGGACTTCACGCGCTTGGAGTACAACGACTACGTGACCCTGACGGGCATTCCTGCGGAGGCGCAGGGGTATTCGATTTCGGGCCGCAGCCCACTCGAGTGGATCATCGACCGCTACCACGTGAAGACAGACAAAGCGTCGGGCATCGTCAACGACCCGAACGACTTCCTGCGCGAGCAGGGCCGCCCCGACGCGGTCGTGGACCTGATCATGCGCCTGGTGACGGTCTCGATGCGAACCCAGGAGCTCCTGGCGACATTACCCGCATTCGAGATTCCGGAGGTGCAGGGCTGAGGTCCGTAGATCTACTCTGATCCCCTGGTAGTCAGCAACGCATGACTTGCACCACGAGTGGCCCAAATGGCGAGATTTCGCCTCTTTGACACCCCTCGGACGCTAGATTGGAGCTAACCGTTCAGCCCGCCCCAGCACATGCTGGGAGTGGGCTGGATCTTTTTGAGGAACTCAACGGAGATGTTGACCATGTCGAAGTCGCTGAAGCCTGGCACCACCATAAGTGATCAGATTTCGATCCTTCAAAGCCGCGGGATGTCCGTCGATACAGACCTGGCCACCCAATGGTTAACCAACGTCAGCTACTACCGCCTATCCGCATATTGGTTTCCTGCACGCAGGATAGACTCCCTCGGCAATGAGTACTATTGCGAACATTCAACGTTTACAGATGCCGTACGACTCTACGAAGCAGACAGAAAACTACGCACACTCATACACGACGGTATTGAACGTATCGAAGTAACGATGAGGACACGCGTTGGCGAACGCCTGTGTGTCTCTGGATCGAATCCGACGCCAGTCTCATATCAAGATCCGACTCTTTTCCGCACAGATTTCGATCACACGCATTGGGTTGAGACAGCCAAGCGGAGAGTCGGTCGTGCAAGACTTCATAATGAGGCAATTCGACACTACTACGATGAATACAATCAGTCATATCCTTTCTGGGTACTCGCGGAAGTGCTCGACTTTTCAGATATTTCCCACCTATATGACGGAATGAAGTCAAAAGATCAGAATTACATCGCCGAAGGCTTAGGAATTGTCATCGACAAAGCGCAACTGAGCAAGAATCAGATCACGAAGATCAAGAAGCGATCGCCTCTTGCAAGCTGGCTCGAACAACTCACCATCATTCGAAATTCGTGCGCACACCACAGCCGCGTATGGAACAAATGCTTCGTACCCGTTCCCACAACGCCCCTCAAAACAATAGACGCATTTAAGGATTTACCTGACGGACAAAGCGAGCGAATCTTCGGAGCGATTGTTGTCATGTCGTTCCTCTTGAGAAGAACATCGCCAGGTACCACATGGCCAGATAAAGTTGCGCAGCTAGTTCAATCTGATTTCCTATCCAATCCACTTGTCGATCCAAGAAGCCTCGGAATTCCTGCGGACTGGTCCGGGCAGTTTTAGGGGCATCAAACCGCTTCTTTGAAGCCCTAGGACCCTTGATGAGATCCTTCGATACTTGGCTTGTTGTCAAGCAAGGCATCTCATGCTGGGATGGCCCACTTTGAGCCATTTGAACGGGGGTGACAGTGCACCTATACCTCGGGCATGACCTACTCTGACACCGATCTCTAGAGGGCTATCTTGCGCTCCCAGCATCTTTCTCGAACCCAATCTGCCAGAACCCCATGTCGAGCAGCTTCATCTGCGGATAGATGAGATCGCCGACCCGCATTCCTCGCCGCGCTTCCTCCAAGCGGTCGTTGTACTCCTCGTAGAAGTCCACGAGCTTGAGGAGGGAATTCCGGCTGTATTCCTGCGTCGTCACCTTGTATGTCGCAACGCCATCCTGAAAGAATCTGTCGTACGCAGGCACGCATCCGAGCGTTCCCATGAGGATTTTCGTGATAAGGACCGGCGACACAGGAGTCGTAACTTCACGTCCTGCGACCTTATCGCGGATCGGCCGGAAATGGTAGTCGGCGATGTAGTCGTAGAGCTTCTTGAGCTGCGCCCGGATGTCATCGTTTCGCAAATCCGTGCATGCGAGCCCAAACAGGCAGTCGTATTCGGGCTTCAGGATCTTCTCGACGATGGGCACAAGCACCTTGTAGTCCTTCTGAAGCAGGAAGGACGAACCCCGATACATTCCCCAGCTCGCCAGGTAGAAGGCGAGGTGCAGGCTCAAATAGTCGCAGTCCGGGGAGGGGTCGGTCCGCGCATCTCGAAACACGCGATAGCAATGCTCCCACGAGCGCGAGCGCCCATTCTCATTCGCACGCGCATCGTCGTAGAAGGTCTGCGCAGCGTCGATCAACTCATCGATGGCTTCCATACTTTTCTCCTTGTGTCTCCACGGATGGCCCTATTCCTCGAGAGCCGCATCCATTTCAGCGGCGCCTCTATGCAGGCGGATTCCGATACGAGAGATCGACCGCCCGATTGGGTAGCCACGCAGCCTGGTTCCCCATGCCTCGTCGTTCCCCATGCCTCATCGCACGAAACCGCTTCATTTTTCGATAACCATACCGCACGGAGCCGGCACAGCGAGGCCTTTTGGAAGACTGCAACTCAGCATTTTCGGCCCTGGCATTTCGGGAGCACTCTCGTTCCCACATCTCACGACGAGGCCGGGGCTGGGTCGCGCACATACGTGCGGTTACGGGAATGTGGGTGGGAGGATGTGCGTGATGGTTGCGCAGCATTCTTAGTATTTCGTGCTGGTTCTGCGCGTACCCTGAAACAGTAGGGCGCGCCTCCAACGACGGGGGCACGCCGCAGGGCACCTCACCGTGGAGGAGTACAACGCCATGACGGTTCCACCATTGTTCGACCACCTCGACACCGATGATGATGATCAGCTGCGGCGCGATGCCACGTCGCGGGACGCGGGCTTTGAAGCCGATGCTGAGCACCGGGCCACGCGTGCGCGTCCCTCGGGTATGCGGGAGCGCGCCCAGGCATGGCTGCACGTCGAGCCGTTCTACTGGACGATGCGCGTGGTCTACGTATGCCTCGCCGCAGGAGCCATCTTCGCCGTCTACATCAACGGCGTCGCCGAAGGCTGGTGGCACGCCTGGGGCGAGAAACCAAGCGTCGCAGCCACAACCCCCACCACCCAGCCCACTCCCGCACCATCACTGTCGAGCGAGACCGCGATGTCGGGCGGCTACCAGATCGGCCCCGACGGCGTCCTCGTACGCCCCACCCAATACGCCGCAGACACCTACACCAAACCCGAACTCCCCGAAGAAGCCAAGGAAAACACCGAACGCGGAGCAGAAGCAGCCGCAGAACATTACCTCGCACTCATGGCTTATGCGTGGAATACAGGAGACACCCAACCCTTCGAGGATATGTCGGATGGTCCTGACGATTTTCATCAGAAGGTGACAGCCAATATTAGGAATGTATACTCACACGGCTGGACATATGATAACCAATCGACAATTGAACACGTATTAGATGTGCATCCTGTCGATCCCAATGGAAGCACAGTCCCGCCAAATACGATCTCTGTTGCATTTTTAACGAAGTCATCGGACGGTACAACCTGCAAAGGGACGAAAGTCGATATAAGCAGTACGGAATATCAATCCGTTCTCGCGTTACTTCTAACATGGCAGGATAGTAAGTGGATAGTCATTCAGGGAACAATGGAGAATGTAGATGCATAAACTAAAATTATTGCCCATTCTGTTCTCATCTATACTTGCTGCGGGCTCAATAACGTGCATTACTGCCAATAGCACGTACGCAGATGAGGGAGAATCTGCTGCACCCCCACACTTCCGCGCCAACGGAAGTGGGCCAGATGTAAACGTGGAGGCTAGCAAGGCAGCCCAGAAGGCAAAAAATCTAGGTGGATCAAACAATATAGGACCAGCAGATGATAAGAATTGGTTAACTGCCGAATCATCGATACCTGATGAGGCCAAGCGTTACTGGGATTGGGCAAAGTGTGCGTCAGTGTCGATCGGAACAGCGCCCAACGACGCACGAGTATCCGACGAAGACTGTACTCTCCCACCCGAACTCGCCACGGCAGGGTTTACCCGTGACTCCGAGGCTGTGCCCACGACTCGCGAGATCCTCTTGGCCGCGGCCACGCTCATTCACGCTGACGGTGCGGGTCTGCATAAGCGGCCGTTGAAGGAGTCGTTCACGAACAAGTACGTCCCCACGCTCGTGGCGGCCACCCATCCGACCCAAACCCACACGATCAACCTGTTGGGACACGACATCACCATCACCCTGAAAGCCACGAACTACGAATGGGACTGGGGCGACGGCACCCCGAACACCATCACCGCCTACCAAGGGATGGTCTTCGAGAAGGGCATGGACCCCAACGAGGACCCCCGGCTCATCCGCCACTACTACACGCCGCCCAATGGCTGGCGCTCGCGCTTTGACGGACCCTACCCCGACGCCACCCGCACCATCACACTCACCACCACGTGGAGCGGCACCGCCACCAATCCCTTCACTGGAGAAACCCAAACCATCAACGGCCTGGTCACCACCACGGAAACAACAGGCCCCTTCCCCCTCAACCACCTCATCGTCTCAAACACCGACACCTGGGAAGAAAAACAAGGCCACTAAACACACTGAGGCCCCAGCCCACCACCGTGGACTGGGGCCTCAGCGTCAATGTTTCACGTGAAACAATCGCGGATGATCGGCGCGATCAGTAAGAAAACTGGGCTCGGATAGACGGGCCCGCCAGACTCACCCCCGCCTCTCGCGCAGTCTCCGCGCGAGGAGGCCATGCCTCGGCGCGAAGACCCAGGCAAGCACGAAGCATGCGGTCAGCACGAGGACGATCGTGGCGCCCGTGGGCACATCCAGCGCCCACGACAGGTACAGGCCCACCAGGCCCCCGGAAGCCCCGAGCACAGGCGACAGGATCATCATGGTCCCCAGGCGGTCGCACAGGAGCCGGGCGGTGGCCGCGGGGGTCACGAGCAGGGCAAGCACCAGGACGTTGCCGATCGTCTGCACAGAAATAACCACGGCCAAGGCCACGGCGACGTACAGGGAAAGATCAGCCAGCAGCACGTGCACGCCCGCCGCTCGGGCGCTCTCGCGGTCCAGGGTCACGGCAACGATGGGCCGGTGCGCCAGGAACAGCATGAGCAGCACCAACGCAGCGCCAGCCAGCACCACGGGCACGTCCGACGCCGGGATGCCCGTGATCGACCCGAAGAGGAAGTCCTGCAGGCTCCCGGCGTACCCGGGCGCTCGGGCGATGATCGCGACGCCCAGGGCAAAAGCGCCGACGAAGAGCACGCCGATGACGGAGTCCTCCTTGAGCCGCCGATTCTGCGCCAACAGGGCCACGAGCACGGCGGTCACGACGCCCGCGAGCGCGCCGCCGAACACCAGGGATCCTCCGCACACGAAGGCGATCGCCAGGCCGGGGAACACGGAGTGCGCGACCGCGTCGCCGATGAATGCCATGCCGCGCAGAACGACGTGCACGCCGACGCTGCCACACACGAGCGCGGCGACGACCGCGATCAGCAGCGCGCGCGGCAGGAATGCCAGCGCGGGATTCGTCAGGTCGCGAAAGAAGTCGTAGGGGCTCAGGAAGTCCGCCGCCGGGGCGAGGACGTGGCCCCCCGCGTGGATCACGGTGCTCATGCGCGCACTCCTAGGGCGTCGAGGATCGGGTTGTCGGGTCGCACGTCGAAGGCGCGGATCCACGGGTCGGCGTCGGCCAGCTCCTCGGGCCGCCCGGAGGCGACAATCGTGCGCCGCAGCAGGTACAGGCGGTCACAGCCGGCGCGCGCGCCGATGAGGTCGTGCGTGGTCATGAGGAGGGCCCTCCCGCCGTCCGCGAGGCTACGGAACAGGTCCATGAGCATCTCCTGCGTGGGCATGTCGAGGCCGGTGAAGGGCTCGTCGAGGAGCAGCACGGCGGGCCGGATCGCGAGGGCCCGGGCGACGAGGACGCGCTGGCGCTGCCCGCCGGACAGCTCGCCGATGGGACGCTTGGCGAGGTCGCGCATGCCCACGAGGGACAGGGCCTCCTCGACCGCGCGGAAGTGCGGGGTCCGCGCGCGCCCGAGCAGCCCGCGCCGCACGGTGACGGCCTGCAGGACGGCGTCGCGCACGCTGATCGGAAAGTCCCACGCGAACTCGTGGCGCTGCGGCACGTACCCGATCGCGCCGTCGGTCTCGACGCTGCCGCTGGAGGGAATCAAGCCGAGGATCGAGCGGATCAGCGTGGTCTTCCCGGCGCCGTTGGGTCCGATGAGGCCGACGAGCTCCCCAGCCTCGACCTCCAGGTCGACGCCCTCAAGGACGCTGCGCCCGCCCAGGGACGCGCCCAGTCCGGTGACGCGCAGCTGGCTCACTGCTCCCCTCCCCGATCGTCGAGGCCGGGGCCGCGCTCGCCCGAGCCCTCACCGCCGGCGGTGGGCAGGGGCGCGAGGAGGGAGTCGGCCTCGGCGATGGCGGCGGCCTGTTCGGCGCGGCTGCGGCGCGAGCGCGCCACCACGAGGGCACCGATCACGAGGAGGGACACCGCAGCGACGGCGATGATCGCGAGGAAGGCCCAGTCAGGCAGCCCGCCCGACGCGGCTCCCGAAGCGGAGGAAGAGGATGCGGGGGCAGCGGCCCCGGAAGCAGCGGGAGCAGCCCCAGAGGAAGAAGCGGAGGCCCCCGCCGAAGTAGCATCGGCAGCGGCGGGCGCGGCCATGGCCAGGGCCTCGGACGCGGAGGCGGCGTCACCGACGGCGAAGCGCAGGGTCGTGGAGGCGCTGACGGCCTCGCCGGCGGTGGTCGTGCCCAGGAAGGTTACGGTCGCCGTGTAGGTGCCGGGCGCGGAGAACGCCCAGTTTGCGTGCACGTGCGTGCCCGAGTCGATCCACACGTCGCCAGGCGCCGCGCCCGAGTCGGCGAGCAGGAGGGGCTTGCCGAAGGTGCCGGACTGCAGGAACAGCCACGCGCGGCCGGGGCCGGACACAGGGCCGACGCGCATGGTGAGGCCGCGGTCGATGGTGGCCGTGACGGCGGGGTCCTGCGTGTTCCAGCCGAGCCACACGACACCCGGGTTCTGCGTCTGCGGAACGACGTACACGGGCTTGCCGGCGACGTCGGCCAGGAAGGGGTAGTCGGCGGAGTCGGGCGCGGTCATGATGGCCGCATCATTAACGCGCAGGACGGTCTGGTTGGGGTCACGCCACACGGCGCCGGTCTCGGCGTCGTGGCGCAGTCCGGCCCGCCACTGCCCGTCGATCAGTCGGGGGCCGAGGTCGACGTGCCCGACGCTGATCTCGCTGGCCTCATTCGACCATTCCTCGTGAGCGGCAACGCTCTGCGCGAGGTCGGGGTCGGGACTCGGGTCAGCAAAAGAAGAGGGGGCGCCCACGATGACGAGGAAAGCCGACACAAGCAGAGCGCTCAGCGACATCCCGAGGCGCGCGAAGCGCGACGAGGCGCTGGAAGGCCTCCGGCTAGCCCCGGGGGCGGCGGCAGGGCCTAGCCGGGCTTCGAGCTGTGATGCCCGCCCGCTCGATCCCGTGGCCATCGGCAAGGCCTGGCCGGGCTTGCGGAAAGGCCACCGGCTAGCCCCGGGGGCGGTGGCGGGGCCTGGCCGGGCTTCGAGATCGACCACTCCGAGCGAAGCTCGCGTGTGGCGATCTCGCGGGCGGGCCGCCGCCACCGGGGCGTAGAGCCGGCGGCCGTCCTCGCGGGCGGGCCGCCGCCCACGGGACGGCAAGAAAGCGGGCGGGCAGGCCATACCGCGGCCAGCAGCAGACAGGGCAGAGAAGGATTTCATGGCATCTCCTTGCCGCCCAGGCAGCGTGCCAGTGAGCGGGCGTTGTGTTCCATCATGTCGATGTAGGTGGGTGCTTGGTCGTCGAGGGTGTCGCCGTACAGGGGGCAGATGTCCACGCCCGCGTCGGTGGCGGCGGTGCGCAGGGTGGAGCGGGTGCGCGCCAGGTTGGGTTCGAGGAACACCGCGGGGATCGAGGAGTCGGACAGGGTGGCCTGGAGTTTGATCCGGTCGGCGATGGAGGGTTCGACGCTGGGGTTGGGTGCGACGAAGCCGGCGACGGTGAGCCCGTAGGCGTTCGCCAGGTACGCGTACGCGTCGTTGGTGGTGACGAGCTTGCGGCGTTCCTCGGGGATGGTCGCGATGGTCGAGGCGACGGTGGCGTCGAGCTCGTCGAGGCGCGTCAGGTAGGCGGCCGCGTTGGCCCGGTAGGTGGCCTCGCCGTCGGGGTCGACGGAGATCAGCGAGTCGCGGATAACGCGCACGTACGCTTGGGCGTTGTGGACGTCGTGCCACAGGTGGGGGTCAATGTCGCCGTGGACGTGCTTGCCGAGGACGGCCTGGGGCAGCATGTAGACGTTCGCGCCGGGCTCGCCGATAAAGCGGAACGAGGCCTCCCCGGGGATCGTCGTGAGCGCGCGGGTGGGCACTTCGATGACGACCTGGTCGAGGTCTGTGCATTCCATGGTCGAGGCGACGGCCGCGCCCGTGGTTCCCGCGCCCACGCAGGGGGCCGAGGCCTCGTCCCCGCTGAGTGCGCCGGCGTCGGAGGCGAGTTCGACGCGCTTGGTGGTGAGGTTGACGGTGATGTCGGCGTGGCCGGCGGAGAGGACGCGGCGGCCTTCTGCGGCGGCGATGTCCTCGGGCGGGGTGCCGACGGCGAAGACGGCGGTGCCTTCCCCGACGCTGACGGGCGTGGCGCCGGGGGTGGTGCGCAGGTTGGCGCGGAAGTGGACGCGGTACACGCCGGGGGCGGTGAACGCCCAGCTCATGTGCTGGTGGGCGTCGGCGGGCAGCTGCGCGGTGTCGGTGTCGTATCCGCCTGCGGCGTTGAAGCCGTCCGAGGTCGCGAAGGCGATCTCGGGCTGCCCGAACGACGTGGTGAGGTAGGCGGCGGCCTGGCCGGGCCCGTCGACGCCGGTGGTCGTCAGGTCGATCTGCGAGGCGCGGGTCGCCCCCATGTCGGCGCCGTCGCCCCACACGCGCATGCCCAGCCACGGGGTGTCGAGGGCGCGGTCTTCGACGAGGGGGAGGATGGTGGCGCCGTTCTTGGCGGCCTCCTCGGCGACGGAGACGGAGCGCGAGCCGGCGGGCAGGTTAGAGTCGAGGGCGCGGATGAGGGCGTGTTCCTCGAGCATGAGGTAGTTGGAGAAGGCGACGTCCGCGTAGGCGACGTCGCGGATGGTGCGCAGGGAGGGCTCCCACGAGTGCGGGTCCGCCCCGTTGGGCACCATCTGCGTGACGTGGACGCGGTCTCCGGCGACGTTGCGCACGAGGTCGGCGAGGATGCCGGTCGTGGCGACGACGCGCAGTTCACCGTCGCTCGCGGGGTCGGGCGCGGGCGCGCAGCCGGCCAGGGTCGCCGTGAACGCTAACGTCGAGGCTGCGAGCACACACCCACTCCCCCGCCACCCACGGAAGGGGAGGCGGGGGATGAAGGAGAGTCGGCCTCGTGAATGAGGGGTCACAGCGTTGCGCGCAGGTTGCGGCGGCGTCCGATCGCGCCCACCCACACGCAGGCCGCGCCCGTGAGCGCCCACGTCAGGGAGACGACGGTCAGCGGGATGGTGTCGGCGCCGGTGGTGGCCAGGGACAGGTCGCAGTCCTTGCCGGAAGCGGTGCGGCCGACGACCTGGGAGACCATGGGTCGCCCGTTGGGGCCGGTCGTGCCCGTGGCCGTGAGGTCGCCGCCGGAGCCGAAGCCGCTGCCTGCGAGCGCCGCGCCGTTCGGGGTGACGCGCATGGAGATGGTCAGCGTGTAGGTGCCGGGGGCGGTGAACACCCAGTTCTGGTGGGCGTGCGTGTTGGCGCCGAGCGTGTAGCCGGTGCCCGGGCCGTCGAAGACGTGCTCGCCGACGCCGGAGCCGAGCGCGCCCGCGTTAAACACGGCGACGCGCCCAGGGCCCTCGACGGCGTCGAGGGTGAACTGAACGGGGCCGGTCGTGCCGGTGACGATCTCTTCGCGCTGGGAGTTCAGGCCCAGCCACGGAACGCCCGCGATCTGGGTGGAGGGAATCAGCCAGACGCTCGAGCCGGGGGTGGCGACGAAGCCGAGGTCGGCGGGCGCGGTGATGCGCGCGGCGTCACCGAGGGCGAAGGTCAGGGACGAGGGGTCGACCCACTGGGCGGGCTGGCTGCGGTCGTCCTTGACGCGGGCGACGAGGGTGCCGTTTTCGATGGCGGGGCCCAGGTCGAAGTGGCCGTCGGTGGCGTTGCCGGAGGCGCCGTCGCCGACGCTGACGGTCAGCGTGGTGCGCGCGGTGTTCGCGGGGGCTTGGGACGAGGCCAGGGTGGCGGCCTCGGCCTCTGTGGCCTCGCGGGTAACGCGGGTGGCGACGCAGCGCTCACCGCCGGTCGTACCGGATGTGGTGCGCGCGCCCGAGGACGGGGCGGGGTTCGCGCCGGTCGTCGTGCCGGTCGTGCCGGTGGTTCCGGTCGTTCCCGTCGTGCCGTCAACGGGGGCGGGGGTACTCGGTGTTCCGTTGCCTCCGTCGCCCTGGTCCTGGGCTGCCTGGTTGTTCGTGGAGTTCACGGAGCCGGGGCCCACGCCGGGGGCGGGCTGCGCCTGGTCGGTCGAGGGGGCCTGGGCGGCCTCGGCGAGGCACGAGGCCTCGTCGGCGACGTCGATCGTGTACGTGTGGGCGGCGGACTGTGCGGAGGCCGCGCCGGTGGCGCCGGGGGTCCACGCGCTCGCCTGGACGGTCAACGTGTAGCGGCCGGCACGCGTGAAGAGCCAGTTGACGTGCTTGTGGGCGGCGTAGGGCTGGTCGATGTCGTCGCCGCCCGGCGCTAGGTCGAAGCTGCCGTCATTGGTGACCGCCTTGGTGCCCTCGGTGAGGCTGGAGGTGAAGGCGTAGATACGGCCGTCGGCGGGACCCGTGTAGGAGATGTGGAAGCGCGAGGCGCCGTATCCGCCGGCCGTGACGCCCAGGGTGTCCCATCCGGGCCACAGCACGGTGGCCTGGTTGTCACCGGACTGGCCAAGCAGGTACGCGGCGGTGGGAGCGCCGGTCGCCTCGCTGACGGAGGTGGGGATCTGGGTGAGCGTGGACTTGTTGACGGCGAGGAGCGTCTGCTCGGGCTCGCGCATGACGCCCGAGCCAGTGGCGTCCTCCTTGATGCGCAGGGTGAGCGCGCCGGAGGCATCGGAGGTCAGGTCGAAGATGTCGGCGTGGCCGCGGTCCAGGGTGGCCGTGGTGCCGACGGGGGCGGTGCGCATGACGGCGCAGGCGGAAACGTCGGCCTCGGACGAGGCCGTGGCTGCGTCGGTCGTTGCGGCGTCGGCCTCGGTGGTGTCTGTAGCTGCTGCGTCGGTTGCTACCGCGTCAGCTGTGTCGGAGCCGGCGGTGGCCTCGTCGGCGGCGTGTGCCGCTCCGGGCACGAGGAAGGAGGCGGCCGCGAGGGCCATGGCGGCGAAAGCCCGGGCCGCGCGGCCCGGGTTCCGGTGCTTCGTGGGGTTCATGGAGGGAGTCCTCTAGGTGCTTCGCACGTGAATATGAATGAGAATCGTTATCATTCTAATATCATGGCCCACGTCGCGCAAAGTTCCGCGACCCGAAATCCCAGATCGATACCTATAACCGTGACCACTCCCCATCACCATGATCACGGCCGACAGCCTTGATGACGGCCTGGAGGGGTCTGGCTTTTTCGGACCGTTTGTTTTGAGAGGGTTGTTCTGAGTAGTCCCGGCTGCTTGTGGCCGGCCAGCTTCGATGACGACCAGCTTCGATGACGACCAGCTTCGATGACGTTGCGAAACCTCAGAAAACACCTCTTCCCCACCTCAATTTCGCATGCAATTCCCCCACCACTCTTTCAAACTTTGAAATCGGATCGTTGAAATTCCGCGGTTTTCTGGACGTTGTAAATTTGTCTGATGACCGAATTGCATGCGAAATTGGGGAGAGCTCCGGATCGATGTCAGTGCTTCGCCAGGTAATGTCAGTGCTTCGCCAGGTACTGCGCAGATCCCACAACTCGTACTCACAGTCCCCCACTTCGCCGTCGCCATGCCCCTCGCAGACCCAGGTCGCACAAACACCTCACCCGCACGATCTTCGCCGAACATCCATACCCCGGTCAGGACCTCACCCGTCGACTGACGAACTCACACGGACCGGCATCGAAACTTCAAAAACTTCGCCATCAATGCACGAGCGAAGCCGATGATGCGCACCAATTGTGACGGCCTGCGCACGCTCGTTCGGATCGTGTGCACGCAGCCACTTTGCTTTGCAATTACTTGGTTTTCGCTGCGATCTAAATTACTGGCCGATCGGTTGAATGCATGTTTTGGCAGGGATAAACTATAACCATCAAGCGCCTGACGAAGCTGCCAAGCTGGTCTGGCGCTTTTCTTGTTTGAAACGCAGGGTCGCGCCGACGCCACCCGCGTTGGCACACTCCACGTACGAGACCGCCGGGCGATCCCCGGCCTCGTCAAACAGGGAATCAACACAACATACGATCCCACGAGGAGTTCACTCATGTTCTCGACCATCGACGTCATGGTTGCCCAGGCTCACATCGATCAGCTCAACGAGCTCGCCGACGCCAAGCACCTGGTCAAGGCCGACCGCCACTGAGCGAATTCCGGCCACGCCGGAGTTCCACGCAAGTCCGCAGACCCGCGAGGGCTGCGGACTTTTTGCATACCCTCACGGGCAGGCAGCACCACTGGGTTAAAGGACAAAAAGAGTTGGTCTGAGCCCGACCTTTCGGCTTTGCGGTGCG